>Ga0209717_1000071_pt1 | contig 123258 bp, 104 predicted proteins | sample AD_UKC048_MetaG_FD_184418 | JGI IMG/M metagenome (GOLD analysis project Ga0209717, IMG submission 184418) | Active sludge microbial communities of municipal wastewater-treating anaerobic digesters from USA - AD_UKC048_MetaG (SPAdes) (version 2) | ecosystem: Engineered > Bioreactor > Anaerobic... | reverse complement strand
TAAGGTGGTTATTGCGGCGGGGCTCACCTCTTCCCATCCCGAACAGAGTAGTTAAGCCCGCCTGCGCAGATGGTACTGCAGTTATGTGGGAGAGTATGTCGTCGCCTTTCTTTTGAAAAACCCTGTTTCTATTGGAATGGGGTTTTTTGTTTATGGGAAGTTTAACAATTAAAGGGATTCAGTTCCTATTACCATTATCACAATCTTAACCCAAGAAAAAATATAGGCTTGCCAAATGGGTTACCTTGATAAAAATATAAATAATTATGTCAATTAAAAACAAAAAACTGTTCGGTGTTTGGATAGATGCTCACTGCGCAACAATCGTAGGGAATAAAATGGTGAAAATGAAGAATTTATTCTTATTGGACACGTAAGTAATGATGGACCAGACAACCATTTCAATGAGAAAACTTCAAACAATCAAGAAATTAGTTTAACTCTGAAATTCTTCAAAGAGATTGCTAGTAAAATGCCTAATATCGATGAAATTCATATAACAGGAACGGGACAAGCTCAAGAGCAATTTATTAAGTTTCTGGCTGAAACAGTCCAATATAAAAATGTGATTACGAGTGAAAGTACCTCCAATAAAATGAGCGATGAAAATTTGGCACTTTTCATGATGAAATACTTTAATTAAATAGTTTAATTTTATTATACAAGAAGACCGCAGATATAAAAATTTGCGGTTTTTTTTATAAATCTAAAACAATCAAATGTTTTAACTATTCACCGGTTTCCAAAGACCATAGCCTCCATTTAAATTCATTGAATAAATGTTGTGGTTTCTTAAGATTCGCTGTGCCAAATACCCTCTCAAACCAATCTGACAATAAATAACATATTTCTTGTCCTTGTCAAAGAAATCTAAGTTGTCCCTCAAAGTATCTACGTCCATATTAATTGCGTTTGGAATCGCTCCGTTATCGAATTCTGTTTTGGTTCTAACATCAATCAAAACTGCATTTTCAGTCGAAAGATAGTCTTCCAATTGGTCATAATTAACGAATCTTACATCGTCGTTCAGCATATTTTCGGCTACATAACCCAGAATATTTACAGGATCTTTAGCGGAATTGTAGGGTGGAGCATAAGCGATTTCTATTTCTTGCAAATCGTAAATCGTCAAATTCCCTTTGATAGCTGTTGCAATAACATCGATACGTTTGTCAACACCTTCTTGTCCTAATGCTTGAACTCCATAAATAGTTCCGTCTTCGCCAAAATTCATTTTCAAGACAATATTCGTAGCACCAGGATAATAACTAGCGTGATTTCCTCGGGTTACGGTGACAGTTCGGTACGGAATATTATAGCGTTTCAAAAGTTTTTCGTTGAGTCCAGTAGCAGCAACAGTCAAATCGAAAAACTTGATGATAGAAGTTCCTAAAGTTCCTTTATACGAAATTTTGTTTCCTCGAGTAATATTGTCAGCCACAATTCGTCCTTGACGATTCGCGGGCCAAGCTAGTGGAATCAATACTTTGGCTTGATTGATGTAATGAGAAACTTCGACTGCATCGCCCACAGCATAAATATTCGAATCCGAAGTTTGCATAAATTCATTCACGGCAATTCCACCCGTAACACCCAAATCGAGCCCAGCAGCTTTAGCCAATGCATTTTCAGGCTTCACACCAATGGCAAAAACAACCGCATCAGCCAGAATGGTTGTGCCATTATTTAATTTTAATTCAATTTCAAGTCCTTTTTCCTCGAAAGCTTTAACACCTATATTGACAAGAATGTTTAAGTTTTTGGCAGCAGCGTGATGTTGTACCATTTTGGCAAATTCATAATCTACAGGAGCCATCACTTGATTTCCCAATTCGATAACGGTGACATTTAATTCTTTTTCGACCAAATTTTCTGCGACTTCCAATCCGATGAAACCACCACCCACAACAGCAATATTTTTTAAATTCTTTGTTTTAGCAATGATCCGATCCATATCGGCCACATTACGCAGCGTCATTATTTTATCAGAATCAATTCCGGGAATATTGGGTCTGAAAGGTTCTGCACCTGGTGATAATAATAATTTATCGTAGGATTCGGTGTAAATTTCTTTGGTAATTCCATTTCTGACTTCAACTGTTTTTTCTTCTTTGTTAATTTTTAAAACTTCGTTAAAACTTCGAACATCCAAGTTGAATCTTGTTTTTAAGGAAGTTGGAGTATGTAATAATAACTTAGAACGTTCAGCAATGACGCCACCAATATGATAGGGAAGCCCACAATTGGCAAAACTTACGTGCTCTCCTTTTTCAAAAATAATGATTTCGTTTTCTTCACTTAGTCTTCTCAATCTTGCTGCAGCGGTTGCACCGCCTGCAACGCCACCAATAATTAGTATTTTCATCTGTATATTAGTATTTGTAATTTTAATGCAACAAATTTCCGAATAATCTTTATTTTTATTTGTAGCTTTTGTTACATAGAACCAAATGATTTCAAATAATAATTGAACCATCGATGAAAAGCTTTAAATATAAATTTTCAGACAAAGTGTTTTGGGTTTTTAATGGTTAATTTGAAAATTTTTAGCGAAATTTACATCCAATAAAATTCAAATTCAATAATGAAAGAATTACTGAAACAAACTTATGGGTTTCTATTTGAGGATAAATTAATTGAAGAAATTGTTGAAACTTCTTTGCTCAGAGATTTCAAGGAAGGTGATATTCTAATTGATTTTGGAGATTCCATTCGAAAAATGCCTTTGCTATTGTCTGGTGCAATCAAGATATTACGAGAAGATTTTGACGAAGGAGAATTACTGTTGTATTTTATCGAAAAAGGCGATACTTGTGCAATGACTATGGCTTGCTGTTTAGGCGAAACCAAAAGCGAAATTAGAGCCGTTGCCGAAACCAAAGGCCAACTCATTATGATTCCTGTTAGTAAAATGGAAGAATGGTTAGGTAAATATAGAAGTTGGAGAAATTATGTTTTCAATAGTTATAATAATCGTTTAAAAGAAATGCTTTCAGCTATTGATAATCTGGCTTTTATGAATATGGATGAACGTTTATTAAATTATTTATCCGATAAGTCAAAAGTACTTCATTCCAATGAAATTCATTCCACTCACCAAGAAATTGCATATGACTTACATACTTCAAGAGTTGTCGTTTCACGCTTGCTTAAAGCATTAGAAAACAAAGGTAAAATTAGATTAAACAGAGCTTCGATTGTATTGCTGAAGTGAAGTAACATTTGTTACATAATTGGGGGTTTAAATACCCTATTTTTGTGCTTATAAAATTTTGTAAATGGAAACATCCCAATTGATAGGGTACCTTTTAGCGGTTTTTGTAGGCATAACACTCGGAATGTTAGGTAGTGGTGGCTCGATTCTTTCGGTTCCTATTTTGGTTTATGTGATGGGAATCGAACCTACATTGGCAACAGCCTATTCCTTATTTGTAATTGGAACAACCTCATTAGTTGGAGGTATTCATAAGGCCAAACAAAAATTAGTTGATTTCTATAAAGTAATTTTATTTGGAATTCCAGCGATACTATCCGTTTTTGTTACTCGAAAAATTCTCGTTCCTAGAATCCCAGAAGTTATTTTTACGACAGATCAATTCACTTTGACTAAGTCTGTTTTGATAATGGTAGTTTTTGCTTTTGTAATGATTTTCGCCTCGGTTCGAATGATAAAACCTTTGAAAGAAAAAATAGTTGTTGAGGGCGTAAAACTCAATTATTACAAAATAGCCTTAATGGGCATACTAATTGGGCTTATTTCTGGATTTGTTGGAGCAGGAGGTGGATTTTTGATTGTTCCAACATTACTAATTTTTGCCAATACCCCAATGAAAATGGCTGTTGGAACCTCACTTTTTATTGTTTCAGCGCAATCATTAATTGGTTTTACAGGCGATATTATGAGTAACCAAATTATCGATTGGAAGTTGCTGGAATACTTTACTTTAGCCTCAATAATTGGAATTTTTATTGGAAATTTTATTTCTAAAAAAATAGAAGATCAAAAACTCAAAACCAGTTTTGGTTGGTTTGTACTTGCTATGGGAATTTACATTATAATAAGAGAGATTTTCTTATCCTAATAATTTCCTAAAACTAGCATGTAAAATATAAATCGATTAAAAAATTGAATAAATTTACAGTATAAAACACTTTGAAAAATGAAAATTAAACAAATTTATACAGGTTGTTTAGCACAAGGTGCTTATTATATCGAAAGTAAAGGCGAAGTGGCCATTATTGATCCATTGCGTGAAGTTCAGCCTTATATCAATAAAGCGAATAAAAATAATGCAAAGATTAAGTATATTTTTGAAACTCATTTTCACGCCGATTTTGTAAGTGGTCACGTGACTTTGGCTGAAAAAACAGGTGCTCCAATTATTTTTGGACCAACGGCCAATCCTAGTTTCAAAGCCCATATTGCTAAAGATGGTGAAGTTTTTCGTTTAGGAGAAATCACAATCACTGTTTTGCATACCCCTGGTCATACTTTAGAAAGTGTTTGCTATCTTTTGAAAGACAAAGAAGGTAAAGATTATGCGCTTTTTAGTGGTGATACTTTGTTTTTGGGAGATGTAGGGCGACCAGATTTAGCTCAAAAAGCTGCTGATATGACTCAGGAACAATTGGCAGGAATATTATTTGATAGTTTGAGAAACAAGGTGATGACTTTGGCAGATGATGTAATTGTTTATCCCGCTCACGGCGCTGGAAGTGCTTGTGGTAAAAATTTAAGTAAGGAAACTATTGGTTCAATTGGAGACCAAAAGAAAACCAATTATGCACTTCGAGCCAATATGACCAAAGAAGAATTTATCAAAGAAGTCACCGATGGTTTATTACCACCACCTTCTTATTTTCCTTCGAATGTGAAGCTCAATAAAGAAGGTTATGAGAATGTTGAAAATATTATTAGTGAAGCAATTCCTTATGATGCCGAAACTTTTGAATTGGTTGCCAATAAAATTGACACCGTAATTCTTGATGTTCGTCACCAAGATGATTTTTCGAAAGGACATATTCCACAATCTATTTTTATTGGAATAGATGGAGATTTTGCTCCTTGGGTTGGTGCATTGATTCCCGATATCAAACAACCCATTCTTTTGGTAACTCCTGTGGGACGAGAGGAGGAAAGCATTACTCGTCTGGCCAGAGTGGGATATGATAATACTTTGGGATATTTGAAAGGCGGTTTTGACACTTGGAAAAATGCAGGATTAGAATACGATACTGTAAACTGGGTTACTGCTAATGGTTTAGAAGAACTAATGGAAGAAAATGTACCCATTTTTGATGTCAGAAAAGAAGGCGAATTTACTGCTGAACATGTTGAAGGTGCACATTCAACTCCTTTGGATTTTATCAATGACCATATTGCCGAATTTCCAAAAGAAGAAGAGTTTTATGTTCATTGTGCAGGAGGATATCGTTCTGTAATTGCTGCATCAATATTAAAAGCAAGAGGTTATCATAACATTATAAATGTGATTGGTGGATTTGCATCGATTAAAAAAACAGCTATCAAAACAACCAATTTTGTTTGTCCAACAACATTAAAATAAAATGAAACGCCCGAGACTATTATCTTTGACACACTTGGATAGGATTATGGGCGTTCCATCTTCCAATAAAAAGCAAATAATATAAACAGATGAAAAATTTACTATTTACCAATTGGCATGCGATGAGATGGGTCAGACTGGCCTTTGCTGTATTTTTATTTGTGCAGGCTTATATAACAAGAGAATGGTTTTTTATTGCCTTCGGATTATTTTTCTTATTTCAAGCTATTTTTAATTTGGGTTGTGGTCCCAATGGATGCAACATTCCTAATAATAAATATTCAAAAAGATGAGCACTAGTTTTGATACCATCATACAATCGGATAAACCAGTTTTAATTGATTTTTTTGCAACTTGGTGTGGACCTTGCAAAACGCTAGCTCCAATTTTGAAAGAGGTAAAAGATAATTTAGGAGAAGGAATTACCATTATAAAAATAGACATTGACAAAAACCAACAATTGGCCTCTAAATATCAAGTTCGTGGAGTTCCCACGATGATTTTATTCCAAAACGGAAAACAATTGTGGCGTCAATCGGGAGTTTTGTCCAAGCAAGAAATAATTAAAACCATTATTGAATACAGAAATTAATGAATAAAAAAGCCTTAATCATAACAGGAATTGGAATTGTAGTAGGAGCCATCGCAGGATATTTGTACTACTTTTATATAGGATGTGCTTCTGGAACTTGCGCCATCACTTCGAGACCTCTAAATAGTACTTTATACGGAGCTGCTATGGGTGGATTACTATTTAATATGTTTATAAAATCACCAAAAAAACCTTAATAATTTAACCAATTAAAATCAAAAATTATGAAAAAAAACATGGGTTCAACAGACAAAATTATTCGTATTATCGTAGCAGTTATCATAGGTGCTTTGTATCTTACAGAAATCATTAGCGGAACATTGGCAATAGTTTTAGGAATATTTGCTATTGTTTTTTTACTCACAAGTTTTATCAGTTTTTGTCCACTATATGTTCCACTGGGAATTTCAACTTGCAAAAAAAAGGAATAAATGATTGAAAAGTCTATCAATAAAGACCTTATTCTTAGAGAACGTTTGGCTTTGCAAAGAACCATTTTGGCCAATCAAACAACATTCTTGGCGTTTTTGAGAACTTCTATGTATTTTTTCATTGCAGGTTTAAGTTTAGAAAGTTTACTGAAAGTTGAACATAATTTCATTATTGAAATGTTCTTTTTCATCAGTTCGTTTGTCCTTTTTTGTATTGGTATTTTCAATTATTTCAAACATAAAAAAATGATTCTCGATAACGAAAATAATATCGGGAATTATAAAAGGGACTATGATGGACAATAAAAAAATCTTAGACCAAGAATATTGGGAAACTCAGTATAAAACCAAAGCTACGGGTTGGGATTTAGGTAAAGTTTCTCCACCTATAAAAGAACATTTCGAAATAATCGAAAATAAAGATTCTAGGATTTTAATTCCCGGTTGTGGCAATTCCTATGAGGCAGAACACCTAATCCATGAAGGTTTTACCGATATTACCCTAATTGATATTGCACCAACTTTGATTGATGATCTACAAGAAAAATTTCAAAATAATTCTAATTTGAAAATTATTCTTGGTGACTTCTTCGAACATCAAGGCGAATATGATTTGATTATTGAACAGACTTTTTTTTGTGCCTTGCCACCCAAAATGCGTGAAAATTACGTTTCGAAAATGCACCAACTTTTATCCAAAAAAGGAAAACTAGTCGGATTATTGTTCAATAAAACATTTGAATCTGGACCACCTTTTGGCGGAAGCCAAGCCGAATATGAACAGCTTTTTAAAGAACATTTTGACTTTAAGACCATGGAGATTTGCTATAATTCAATTGCTCCAAGAGCCAAAAGTGAATTATTTATTGAATTTCAAAAAAAATAATCATTGAAAAAGAATTACCAAGATTACGGGTTTGTTACAATTCAATTTGTCTTATTTTTTTGTTTTATTTTCGATTTTGATTGGTCAATGAAATTAAGTTTAACAATTCAAAAAATTGGAGTTTTGATGGCTGTTTGTGGTGGAATAATTATCACATTGGCTTTGTTGCAACTCAATAAAAATCTTTCCCCTTTTCCTACACCAAAAGAAAGTGCTTCTTTATTGCAAAACGGATTGTTCAAATATATGCGACATCCTATTTATACTGGGATTATACTTTTATTTACAGGTTATAGTGTGAGCCAAAACTCAGTTTATAAACTGTTGATTTCAGTATTTTTAGTGCTATTGTTTTATTTAAAATCCAATTATGAAGAGCAGCGTTTAGAACAAAAATTTCCAGATTATAAACAATACAAAAAGAAAACTGGAAGGTTTTTCCCTTGGTTTTAACTTTACCTTTTTAAATTATTTTAGTACTATAAAATTATTCCAACTAATTGATTTTGTGTAACTAATGTTACCAACTAATTTGAATCTATGAATTATATTTGGTACAACAAATAATTCAATATGTCTAAAGTAGTAGTATTAGGAGCTGGAATTGCGGGTCATACTGCAGCCGCCCATTTAAGACGAAAGCTTTCCAAAGAGCATCAAGTAATCGTTGTTTCTCCAAATCGAAATTATCAATGGGTTCCTTCCAATATTTGGGTTGGAATTGGAAGAATGAAGGCTGAAGAAATTTATTTTCCACTCGAACCTCTTTACAAGAAAAAAAACATTGGATACATTCAAGCCAAAGTAGTTTCTTTTCATCCGGAAGGAGACTCATTAGAAGACAAACCTTTTGTGTCAGTCGAATATCTTTATGGAGAAAAGTCAGGAACTCAGGAAAAAGTCACGTATGATTATCTCATCAATGCCACAGGGCCAAAACTCGCTTTTGATTTGACCGAAGGTTTAATTCCCGGCACCAACAAAGCCTATTCAGTTTGTACTTATGACCATGCGGAACATGCTTGGGATGGTTTGGAAACATTAATTGAAAGATTGCAACTCACTAACGAAAAAGCGAAAATACTAATTGGAACAGGGCACCCCAAAGCCACTTGCCAAGGCGCTGCTTTTGAATATATTTTGAATGTTGAACAAGAACTCCACAATCATAAAGTCAGAGATCAAGTTGAAATTACTTGGATTTCAAACGAATACAAATTGGGAGATTTTGGCATAGATGGAATGTTGATGAGTGGCGGAGGAAAGCCGATGCAATCTCACGAGATGGTCGAAATGGTTTTTGCCGACAGAGGTATCAAATGGATTTTAGGTGCTGGAGTTACAAAGGTTGAAGATGGAAAAGCTCACTACGAAAATTTAGAAGGCGAGTACAAAACCGAAGAATTTGATTTTGCAATGCTGATTCCTTCCTTTTCGGGTCACGGTTTCAAAGCTTTTGACAAAACCAACAATGATATTACCGATAAATTATTCAAAGGTTTTATGATTGTCGATGCTGATTACACGCCAAGACCTTACGAAGAATGGACGGTTCAGGATTGGCCAGAAACTTATCACAATCCTAGTTATCCCAATATTTTTGCGCCTGGAATCGCTTTCGCACCACCGCACACTATTTCGAAACCAAGGAAAAGCAAAAACGGAACCGATATTTTTCCGTCACCACCTAGAACTGGAATGCCGTCTGGAATCACAGCTATTTTGGTAGCCGATAACATTATTGACAGTATAAAATCAGGAAAACCATCTTTCCGTCATAAAGGTTCGATGGGAAATATGGGAGCAGCTTGTATCGCATCATCCGGTTATGGTATTTTAAAAGGTAGAGGAATCAGTATCACCACTTTTCCAATTGTTCCTGATTATGTAAAATATCCAAAATCAGGTGGAAGGGATTTGAATAAAACCTTCGGTGCTCTCGGTTTAGCAGGGCATTGGGTCAAATTAGCTTTGCATTATGCCTTTCTTTACAAAGCCAAAATGAAACCATTTTGGTGGTTAATTCCTGAATAATAATCTTTTTTAATATTCTATTATGCCTAAAAAAATCACCCGTTTTCAAAAATTTTTAATGCACAATCCATTCGTCCAATTTTTTATGTTCTTGTATTTGAACGTAAAAATATTAAGTATTGTTGCCTTCAAACACGGAGGGACAAGAGAAATGAAGTAGTTATAAACTTTTTTTAAAAGTATTTCATTGCGGAATACTTTTTTTATTTACCTTTGTTAACCAAATGGTTAAACCATATAGTTAAATCAAAATGACAACCGAAGAAAAAATATTCAATGCAGCCCGAATTGTTTTTCAAAAGAAAGGTTTTGCAGGAGCGAGAATGCAGGAAATTGCAGATGAAGTCTGCATTAACAAAGCGATGTTGCATTATTGTTTCAAGAACAAACAACTGCTATTTGAAGCCGTTTTTATGAATGCTTTTAGTCAATTGGCGCCAAAAATTAATACTATTTTCATTTCTGAAGACAGTTTGTTTGATAAAATTAGACAGTTTACACACAGTTACATTTCGTTTGTAATGCTAAATCCATATTTGCCCACTTTTATAATTCAGGAAATGAATAATAATCCCGAATTTGTACTGTCGTTTTTAAAAAATGAAAACAGACCCAATCCCACTTTGCTCATTGCACAAATCGAAAAAGAAATTGCTGACGGAATCATCAAACCCATCAATCCAAAGCAACTTTTAATGAATATGATTTCGATGACTGTTTTTCCTTTTGCCGCACAAATGATGGTCAAAGGAATGTTGCAAATTTCGGATACTGAATTTAATCAAATGATGGAAGAGCGAAAAACCAGCATTGCCGAACAAATTATAAATTCCATAAAAAGATGAGAAGAATACTAATTATATCCTTTTTGTTGGTTGCCTTTTATGCCAATGCCCAGCAATCATTGACTTTGGAAGACTGTTATGCTTTGGCCAATAAAAATTATCCAATAGCCAAACAAATTGATTTGCTCAAACAAAAATCAGATTTAGAAGTGAATGCTTTGCAAACGGGGAAACTTCCAAAAATTGATTTGGTTGCCCAAGGAAGCTACCAAAATCAAGTAACGACGATTCCAAACCCAATTCTTGATCCTTTGAATAAAGATCAATATCGAGCCAATTTTGATGTGAATCAACTCATTTATAACGGAGGTTTGATTGATGCTAACACTCAACTCAAAGAAGCGCAAACCAAAACCCAACAACAACAAGTTGAAGTCAATTTGTACCAACTCAAAACCCGAATCAATCAGTTGTATTTCTCTATTTTACTCCTGCAAGAGCGCAAATCGCTATTGATTTCCAAACAGGAGCAATTGGTTTCCAAAATAAAAGAAGTCAAATCTGGAATACAATATGGAGCGATTCTTCCTGCCTCGGAAAAAGTTTTGGAAGCCGAAAATTTGAAAATAAAACAACAACTTTCGGAAATTCAATTCGACAAAAAACGCTTATTCGAAAATCTTTCGTCCTTAACATACACTACGATTCCCGAAACCGCAACTTTGCAAAAATCAATTGTGATTACAGAAGCAGCAGCGACAAATAATCGTCCAGAATTGAAGTATTTCGAATTGCAAGACCAACAAATTGAAGCTTCAAAGGCGGTCATTTCCAAAAGTAATTTACCTAAAATCAATGCTTTTGGTATTGCAGGTTATGGAAATCCGGGTTTGAATATGGTTGACAATTCGTATCAACCCATATTAATGGTTGGTTTGCGAGCCAATTGGAATGTATTTGATTGGAACAAATCCAAATCCGAGAAAGACGCGCTTACCGTTTCTGCCGATATTGTAGCCACTGAAAAAGAAACCTTTTTACTCAATAATTCCTTGCAATTGCAGGAAATGGACAATGAAATAAAAAAATCCGAGGAAATCATCAAAACTGATTCGGAGATTATTGGATTAAGAGAATATGTCGAAAAATCGGCAAATGCTCAACTTAAAAATGGCGTGATAACCACTTCCGAATATTTGGTGGAATTCACAAATTTATATGAAGCCAAAACCAATCAAAAAGTTCACGAAATTCAGTTGGCTTTAGCGAAAGCAAATTATAAAATTGTAAAAGGCAATTAACTTTGAACCTTTGTCAAAGTCCAAAACTTTGACAAAGGTGTTTATGTTTAAATAAAATAGAAATATGAAAAAAATAATCCCATTCTTAATCCTCGCAAGTTTAATTTCATGCAACAAAAACAACGAAAAAGCCGATGGTTACGGAAATTTTGAAGCCACCGAAGTCACGATTTCGGCAGAAGCCAATGGTAAAATCGAATACTTGAAACTCGAAGAAGGCGATATATTGGAACCTAAAAAGCAAGTGGGATTGATTGATACGACCCAATTGTATTTCAATAAACAACAATTAATCGCTTCGAAAACTACTGTTTATTCGAAATCGTCGAATGTTTTGTCTCAAATTAAAGTTTTGCAAGAACAATTGAAAACGGCACAAATCGAGAAAAAAAGAATCCAAAATATGTTTGCAGAAAATGCCGCGACCAAACGCCAAGTCGATGAAATTGATGGAAAAGTGAGCGTCATTCAGGAACAAATAAAAAGCGTTGGAACACAAAATGCACCCATCTTGAACGAAGTACAATCGATTGATGTTCAAATCGAAAAAATCGACGACCAAATCCAAAAAAGTAAAATTATCAATCCCATAAAAGGAACGGTTTTGTCCAAATATGCCGAACCCAACGAAGTGACTGCTTTCGGGAAACCGATATACAAAATTGCTGATATTTCGGAAATGACTTTGCGTGTTTATGTAAGTGAAACTCAATTGTCCCAAATAAAAGTGGGTCAAAATGTGACTGTAAAAATCGATGCTGATGCAGCAATGAAATCCTATTCGGGAACGATTTCTTGGATTGCATCTTCGGCTGAATTCACTCCAAAAATCGTTCAAACCAAAGAAGAACGAATAAACTTGGTTTATGCAGTGAAAGTGAATGTGAAAAACGACGGTAGTTTGAAAATTGGAATGCCAGCCGAGATGTGGATTAAATAATATGAGTATAATTGTCCAAAATATCTCCAAATCCTACAACAAAATCAAAGCTGTTGAAGCCATTTCTTTTGAAGTAAAGGAAGGAGAATTGTTTGGACTTATTGGTCCAGATGGTGCAGGAAAAACAACGATTTTTAGGATATTGACGACGCTTCTATTAGCAAATGAAGGAACGGCAACGGTAGCAGGTTTTGATGTTGTGAAAGAGTATAAAGCCATTCGGAATTCAGTGGGGTATATGCCCGGAAAATTTTCTTTGTATCAAGATTTATCCGTAGAAGAGAATTTGACTTTTTTTGCGACTATTTTTGGAACTACTATCGAAGAAAATTACGATTTAATCAAGGATATTTATGTTCAAATTGAACCTTTTAAAACCAGAAGGGCAGGAGCACTTTCGGGCGGAATGAAGCAAAAATTGGCCTTGTGTTGTGCTTTGATTCACAAACCCAAAGTCTTGTTTCTCGACGAACCTACTACTGGAGTGGATCCTGTTTCGAGAAAAGAGTTTTGGGAAATGCTAAAGCGATTGCAACAAAAAGGCATCACGATTTTAGTTTCCACGCCATATATGGACGAAGCGGCTTTGTGCGACCGAATCGCTTTAATCCAAAAAGGTAAAATCCTAAAAATTGACTGTCCTGAAAACATTATTCAGAAATACGACAAAACCATTTATGATATTCGAACCCAAAATATGCACCAATTGATTTTGGATTTGAAAGAATATCCCAGTCAATACAGCGTGTTTGCCTTCGGAGAATTCATTCATTATATTGATAAAGTAGAAGATTTTAATCCAATCGATTTGGCAACATATTTAGAAAATAAGAAACATCAAGAAATTACAATTCAACCAGCAGTAACAACTATTGAAGACGTTTTTATGGATTTATAAATTCATCTTGATTTGACATCCCTGACAATGAAGGGATCGCAAAACGTGAGCAACAAATGTGATTCTTCCTATAGTCAGAATGACAAATAAATAGATAAAAATCCGTTCAATCCGTGTAATCTGTAGCAAAGTAATTTGTGCTAATTTGTGAAATTCGTGTCTAAAAATATGAACAAAGAGAAAATCATAGCAGTTCAAAATCTAACCAAGCAATTTGGCAACTTCACTGCTGTCAATAACATTTCTTTTGAGGTGTATAAAGGAGAGATTTTTGGATTTCTTGGTGCTAATGGTGCCGGAAAAACTACCGCTATGAAAATGCTCATCGGGATTTCGAAACCAACATCTGGAGAAGCTTTGGTAGCAGGTTTTGACGTGAAAACCAACACCGAAATGGTCAAGCGAAGCATTGGTTATATGAGTCAAAAGTTTTCGATGTATGATGATTTAACGCTTAAAGAAAACATCACTTTTTTCGGTGGAATTTATGGATTGAGCAGAAGTCAAATCAAGGAAAAAACCGCACGATTGGTTGCCGAATTAGGTCTTGAAGATACCATTGACAAACTGGTTGGCTCTTTGCCTTTGGGATGGAAACAGAAACTATCCTTTTCGGTGGCATTGTTGCACGAACCGAAAATTGTCTTTCTGGATGAACCAACAGGAGGTGTTGACCCGATTACGCGAAGGCAATTTTGGGAAATGATTTATGCCGAAGCCAATAAAGGAACCACCATTTTCGTGACCACACATTATATGGACGAAGCCGAATATTGCGACCGCGTTTCGATTATGGTAGAAGGAGTTATTGAAGCGCTCGACACACCAAAGAACCTAAAAAAGCAATATAATGTAGCGTCAATGAATGATGTTTTTTTGAAATTGGCGAGAAACGTGGAGTAAAATAATTAATAATGAGGATGAGATTACTTCGTTCCTCGAAATGACAAAAATGAAAAGATTCATCGGATTTGTAACAAAGGAATTCTATCACATTTTTCGTGACAAACGAACGATGTTCATTCTTTTCGGGATGCCCATTGCTCAAATAATGTTGTTTGGTTTTGCGATTACCAACGAAATCAACAACGTGAATATTGCCATTTTGGATCAATCAAAAGACAGTGAAACCCAGAAAATAATCAACAAAATCAGTGCTTCCAGCTATTTTAAAATCAATGAGGAAATTGCCAATGAAAGTCAGATAGAAACTGTTTTCAAAAAAGGAAAAGTAAAAGCTGTTTTGGTATTCGAAAAAGATTTTATCAAAAATTTACAAACGCTCAAACAAGCCAAAGTACAAGTAATTACAGATGCCACCGACCCAAACATTGCCAATACTATTGCGAATTATGTCAACGCTATTTTACAGAATTACACCCAAGAAATCAATAAAAACAACAAACCAAGTCACTTTATACAAACACAAACCCAACTGTATTACAATCCCGAATTGAAAAGTGTTTTCAACTTTGTACCTGGCGTTATGACCATTATTTTAATGTTGGTTTCCGCGATGATGACTTCCATTTCCATCACTCGAGAAAAAGAATTGGGAACGATGGAAGTATTGTTGGTTTCACCCATAAAACCCTTTCAAGTCATTATAGGCAAGGTGTTTCCGTATATTTTTCTGTCTATCATCAATGCGACAATTATTCTGCTTTTAGGCTTTTTTGTGTTCAAAATGCCGATAGAAGGCAACCTGTTTTTATTGGCTTTCGAAAGTGTTTTATTCATTATCACAGCGCTTTCGTTAGGAATTTTAATCTCTACAGTTTCCAACTCGCAGCAAACTGCAATGATGCTTTCGTTGATGGGATTGATGCTGCCGGTTATCATACTTTCGGGATTTATTTTTCCTATTTCGAGTATGCCGTTGCCGTTGCAAATTATTAGTAATATTGTTCCCGCCAAATGGTTTATCATCATCATCAAAGCGATTTTACTAAAAGGAGCAACTATAAGCGTTATTTGGAAAGAGACCCTAATTCTTATGGGAATGACGGTGCTTTTCCTTGGGGTAAGTATTAAAAAATATAAAATAAGATTAGAATAGCAATGGCAATTTCAATGGCAATGACAATTTAAGTAGAAAATAAAAATCCGTTTAATCTGTGGCTAAAAAAACTTCGCGTCTTTGCGACTTAGCGGTTAAAAAATGAAAACAATACTGTTCATCATCCAAAAAGAGTTCAAGCAAATCTTTAGAAATAAAGGAATGCTTCCTGTTATTTTTGTTTTGCCATTGGTGCAATTGCTTATTTTGTCGAATGCGGCGAGTTTTGAAATCAAGAATATCAAATTTTCTTATGTCGATAACGATCATTCCGTAGCTTCTCGAGAATTAATTTCAAAATTTGAAGCGTCGAATTATTTCAACATTCTCGAAAGCTTTTCATCCAAAAAAGAAGCCGATTTTCAGATGCAAACCGGAAAAGTGGATGTTATTCTCGAAATCCCCAACCATTTTGAGCGCGATTTAATTTCCGAAAAAAGCACCAATTTATCGGTAAGCATCAACGCCATCGATGGAGCAGCGGCAGGAGTGGAGAATGTTTATATTTCGCAAATTATAACGGGTTTTAACCAAAAAATTCAAACCCAATTGTATCAATACAACGATGCCAATTATGTCCAGCCAGTAAATATTATCACGATTCCTTCTTTTTGGTACAACAATACCCTGAACTACAAAACCTTTATGGTTCCTGGAATTTTGGTTTTGTTGGTGACGATGTTAACGCTTTTCTTGTCTTCGATGAATATTGTGCGTGAAAAAGAAATAGGCACTTTAGAACAAATCAATGTGACGCCTATTCTAAAACACCAATTTATAATTGGAAAATTGTTTCCTTTTTGGCTCTTGGGATTAGTGATTTTGACTGTGGGTTTAACCATTGCCAAAGTCATTTTCAGCGTTCCCATTTTAGGAAGTATTGGGTTGATTTATTTCTTTACTTCGGTTTATTTGTTAGTTATTCTCGGCATTGGATTAATCATTTCAAATTATTCGGATACGCAGCAACAGGCAATGTTTGTGGCTTGGTTTTTTACCGTTATCTTCATCTTAATGAGCGGATTATTTACCCCAATCGAAAGTATGCCTCAATGGGCACAAAATGTTACTTTGCTCAATCCGATTCGGTATTTTGTGGAAATTATTAGAATGGTAATGCTCAAAGGAGCGGGCTTTTCGGATATTTCCAAACCGTTTTTTATGATAGTTTTTTATGCTTTTGCCCTAAACGGAATTGCGGTTTGGAGTTACAAGAAAGTGAATTAAAAATTACAACAAGTCGTTGCATTACAATACTAGGAGTGGAGCAATTATCCCAAAGCTGAGCTGTCCGGTAGAACAATCTACAGCATTGAATTTAGTTTCGGCATAGGAAGAGTAATTGTATTTTTTTGCTATGTAACCCACATAAAACTTCAAATTCAAATCCAAAAATGGAGTGTATTCAATTGTTGGAATAATACCGTATGAAGTTACTAAACGATTGTTTTTGTTAGGATCTAGATTTCCATTCCAATACGAATTGTTAGTCATTAGAGAAAGTAAAATGTCAATTTTGGGTTGAATCTTGTATTCGGCTCTAATCCAGTTATCGATATAAGTAACGTCTTGGGCTGCATAAATGTTTTGATTTTTTATACAAGTCGAAATAATCCCTTTTTGGTCTAAATCTTCTTTGCTATATTGAAAATCGTAGTATAGTATGAATTTTCCTGTTTTGAGTTTATTTCCTAGGCCAAGATAGTTTCGGTTAGCTTTTTCGGCATCAATGAAATGAGCAAAACTATAAGTAGTTTCTAGTTTTCCATCAAAAAGATGTCCTTTCCAATTGGCCACCACACTCAAAGGCGTTTTTGTTTGAGTAATTCCGGGAGGCGCTGTGGTTCCGTATTGTTCTTGAAAAGTTTTGGTTCTAGTATTCAAAACTTGAAAATTAAAAGTATTTTTATGGTCTAACAATGAATAGGTTAGGGCAGCACCAACCTGAAAATTATCTGATTTATCGTTGATAACATTATAGGACAAAATCTCAATTGGATTGGTCAAAAGTTCATAACCGCCCCAATCTCCAATCATTTTTCCAATTGTCAATTTGGTTTGAGGAGCAAGTTCTATACTTAAATAGGCCAAATCAACAGCACGACTAATGTTGTCTATAGTATTGGGATCTGGGATTTTGGTATAACGGTTTCTGAATCTAAAATATACTTTTTCGTGAATTTTTCCTTTTACTTCAAATCGAAGTTGATTTACCGAAAATTGAGAACTCATATGCTCACTATCTACAAAATAATTGTCAAAAGCCATTCGGGTATTAAAAATTACATCTACATCTTTTAGAATTGCAATTTTTGATACCGGAAGTATCGGAGTATTTTTTGGGATTGATTCTTGAGGTTGTTTTTGTCCAAATAAAAAGAGTGGAGTTAAAACAAGTACAAAGTAGAAAAGATATTTTTTCATTATTATTTTTTGTCCTTAAGACGGTATTTCACTATTTTGATAGCGCAATTATTCCTTGAAATTATTAAATTTTGGCGTTTTTATCGAAAGTTACTTTACCGGTTTCTATGTCATAAATAGCACCAACAATTTCAACTTTCTTAGATTCGTAAAATTCTTTTAAAATAGGTTTAGCAGTTTTCAAAGAGGTAACACCATGAGCGATATTGGCATCAATAGCTTTATCAACATTTAATTCGTGGTGACTTGCTAGATTTTTCTCTTCTTTTTCGTTTTCGATATATTCAATTATTTTTTTGATGTGATCCAAATGCTCGTAATGCCCTTTCGAATTGATAAATGCTTTTATGGCACCACAATCTTTGTGACCCATAACAACAATCAATTTGCAGTCTAAATGTTCTACAGCATACTCAATACTGCCCAATTCGTAGTCTCCCATAACATTTCCAGCAGTACGAATCGAAAAAATATCGCCAAGACCTTGATCAAAAACAAGCTCTGCAGGGACTCTTGAATCGGAACAACTGACTACGATTGCAAACGGATGTTGTCCTTTTTTTAGTTCACGCAACCTTTCGAGTGTTTCGTCTGGATGAACTGGTTTTCCAGCAGTAAATCGTTTGTTGCCTTCTTCGAGTTTTTGTATTGGAGAAAATTTTGATTCATCAATTTCCCCAGTTAGATTACAACCAAAAAAAACGCTTATGAATAACAAGGAAAGTAGTCTTTTTTTCATGATTCCTATTTTTAAATTACAATATCATTAAATCTATTCGAAAAAATCAAACAAATTTATTCGTATCAATTAGGAAACAAATTTAGACACATGAAACCGCTTAAATATTGATATTTATCATATTTTGAAGTAAAATTAAATACTTTTTAATCGTTAGAATTTTCAAATATTTATTTTAAAATTAAACTGATGATTTTTGAATTCTATAGGTTAATCCCTATTTCAATTTTATAATTAGCATCAATCGGAATTTATTTCAAGACCGGTCGATGATTCATAGTTTCATAAAAAAAACAAGGAACAACTATTACCGATTGAAAAAGGGGCAAAGTTCTAAAAGTGAGTAGTGGAGGCTAATACCAATGAAAAAACTAATAATAAGCGCTAGTTTACAAATGAAAATTACCATAAATAGCCAATAGCATCGGTTTATTTTATATCCAAACAACGCTACGCAAGTTCCAGGATAACATTAAAACTTCGGAGTTTAGGCTATAAAATTTCAAAAATTAAAGTGGCGAAATATATTGATGATTTTATGACTATTTCTATCAATTACTTTTGCGAAACTCAAATAGAGTCAGTTTGAATTAAATTTCCTATCACCTTACAACAACGTCAAGAGAAATATCTTGTGGAATAAATCTATTGATATACTTGGATTTCAATAGTTTGATTTCAGCATTATTTAACACAAGTACTTTTATTGGATAAAATAAAATGCGAACAAATGGTACTTTTTGCAGGAATCTATAAATAAGACAACACAGTATGATGTTTGAAATAAACAATAATGTATGCAATACCGGATTATAGGTTTTCAAGTCAAAGACAACTTTATAAACGTCTTTTATAAAGATATGATAGGCTAAAATAAAAAAACTCGCTTTAGAACAATAGACAAAAAAAGAATTTAGAATCGGTATTTTTTCGATGTAGCGACATAAATAAAGTACTGTAAAAACACCCAGAAGGGATAGTCCTAAAAGATAATGATAATTAAATTCGAGTCCCGCTAAGTTAAAATTGATTTCAATATCCAATTGATTCAATAGGAAGATTGACATAAAAAATAAAAGAGGGAATACAATCATTATCTTACTGTAAAAAAAGGAAGTTCCATCAAGAAATCGCGTGCTAATTTTTTGAAAACCGTGGCCAATCAATAAATAAGTAAAGAAAATGGGAACATATTCAAACCAATAAAATTTGAATTTAATTGTATTTATGAGAAATAGAACCAGAAAAAAGGCCGTTAGCAAAAGATAATTTAAAGGTTTTTTGAATCCTTTAATCTCCAAAAAACCTTTTAGTGCAACCTGACCTAAAAACAGCGCTCCAATGAACCAGAACGAAACATTTATCACATCAAAACTGCCGTGGTAAAAGTATCGAGCCAAATTCGTAATGTGTCCGAAAACACTTTTGAAAGTAAATATATTTAAAGCAACTGCATCAAAAATTATATTTAGCAAAGTTAAACTTAGAATAAAACCCAATAAAGGTTTGACTAATCCATCGATTTTATGGCTCAAAAAAAGCTTGAAATTTAACCGATCGCTAAAGAGATAACCTGAAATAAAAATAAAAGTGGGCATTCTCAAAAGCACTGCGACATTTTGGAACTTCAATAAATAGGGATAAATGTCCGTAAAATCATAGCGACCCACTGTCATCAAAATGATACTAATTCCTTTTGCAATATCAAAAATTTGAATCCTTTTGTCCTTTTCTATCATAAATTTGACCTTTTGATTATTCCCTAACTTTCTGTAGTATTTGATTTTGATAGATAAACCTATCTAAAATCATTCTTTCTTTTGGTTCAATAGTATATTTGGGGCTAAACAGTAATTCATTGTATAATAATGAATTAAATCTAATGATTATTGATTTTGCTAATCTACAAAACGTTTTTGAAAAAAATAATTTTAGTTTTTACTTTTTTTTAAACTGGTTTTTTTAGGGGAGTTGGAGTTGACAGTTGGCGGAATATTTGTATGTCGTTCTTCTGGATTATTGCCATATTGCCAAAACTGGTAATTCTTGTTTCTAGAATGATTTTCGGTTGCCAATTGAAAACGCTCCATCATCCATTCTACTCTCGGGGTCTGATTTTATTTTTTCTATAATTTGGATTGCAGTTTGGAGTTATAAGAAAACAAATTTGTACTCCTTTCTCTTTGGAAAATAATGCTAAAAAATTTATTGATTAAAATAGTTAAAATTGGGCTTAACTTTATTTTTCATTTCAAGTATTGTTTTTATTTGTTAAAATATTATATTTCATAATTTACTTATCCAACCACTTATACAACATTTTTTCCAGTTCAGATTGAATAATAGGTTTTGATAAATAATCATTCATTCCTGATTCCAAACATTTTTCTTTATCTCCAATCATTATGCCCGCAGTTAATGCAATTATAGGAATTTTTTTATATTCCTTTAATTGTCTTATTTCATATGTTGCTTCATATCCATTTTTATTTGGCATTTGAATATCCATTAAAATGAAATCTGGTTTCTCATTTTTACATTTATCTATGGCTTCATTCCCGTCTTTGGCTTCAATAATTGTACAATTTGAGATTATTCTTTTGACAAGGGTTTTGGCTAGAAACATATTAATTTTATTATCTTCTACAATTAAACACTTTTTATTAGTAAGAATTTCAAAAGGAATAGTGTTTTCTCCCTTAATAATATCTGTTACTTCTGAACTTTTACTTTTTTTGTTTTTTTGCTTTTTAAATTTAATCTCAAAGAAAAAATCACTACCATCACCATATTTACTGATCAGTTGCAATTTGCTATCCATTAATCCTAAAAGTTGATTTGAAATAGCTAGACCTAAACCCGTTCCTCCAAATTTTCGATTAGTAGAATTGTCTTCTTGCACGAATGAATTAAATATTTTCTTATTACTGTTAATTTTAATACCAATTCCTGTATCTTTTACGGAAAACTTTAGGGTAGTCCAATTTTTTTCTGAAGCCACTATTTCGTTAATATCCAACTGAATTTGTCCAAAAGATGTAAACTTTACTGCATTACTCAACAGATTTACTAATATCTGTTTTAATCTTAATGAATCGGCTAAAATATATTTTGGAACATTATTTTCAATATTTAATATCAATTCTAATTTTTTTTGATGAGCTTGGTATTTAAATAAATCGATGACTTGATGCGTTAATTTAAAAAGGTTAATTTCTTCAATATGCAATTCTAATTTTCCCGATTCAATTTTTGAAAAATCTAGAACATCATTAACAAGATGCATTAATGTTGTCGCGGAATCATTTACAGTAGACATATATTCCAACTGATTTTTTTCAAGATTTGATTTCATCAACAAATGAGTAAATCCAATTATTCCGTTTAATGGAGTTCGAATTTCGTGACTCATATTAGCAAGGAAATCTGTTTTGGCTTTATTAGCGGCTTCTGCTTGTTCCTTGGATTTTAACAATTCGATTTCCATCAATTTTCGTTCCGTGATATCAATAAAACTAGTCACAATTTCTGTAATTTCATCTTTGTTGTCTTTGACGGGAAAACCATTTACTAAAAGCCAAACTATATCATTTGTTGCAGTTCGATAAACTCCATAGGTACTGTTTTTAATTGATTTTCTGGTAGTAATAATTTGACTAACTGGATAGTTTTCTATCAGCATCACAGTATTATCTTCATTCAAAAATTGCCAATCCAGATCAAACACTTTTTTGCCTATCATTTGCTCCTCACTTAAACCTAATAATTCGGATGCTTTCGTATTACTCATTATTATTGAAGTATCAGGCTTGTGAACTACAATCGCGGCTTCAAGATTTTGCACTAGACCACGATATCTTTCCTCACTTTTTTGTAGCTCATCATCCACGAGCTTAACCTTGGTGATATCGCGAGAAAGACAAATAAAATGAGTGTCATGTTCGTCATTTTCTTTCATTGGAGCTATTGAAAGTTCGTACCAATAGAGCTCCGTTTTATTTTCCAACACATACTGACGCCCCGTAGAAAACCCATTTTCCGCTGCTTCACGGATTGCTGAGTAGAATATATTAGAAGCATCAACAGGTAATATGTCTGAAATTTTATTGCCGATAAATTGATTTGATAGACTTAAAAGTGGGTTTTTTCGATGGAAATGATAGTTGTAAACAGTGCCGTCTAAACCAACTTCAAGCATTAAATCTGGAATAGCATTAATAATTGCCTCCATCTTTTTATTGGTTTTCTTAAGTTCTTTTTCCGCTTTTTTGCGTTCAGTTACGTCTCTAACTATTGCTACAATACGTCCATCAATAAGCATTTTAGCAGTAATTTCTACGGCTACCACTGATTTATCCTTGCGCAGCATATTACGCACCATTGAAGTGCGTTCTCCATTTAGCAATTCTTTTCGCATAATTGGCTTTTTTTCAAGCTCAAAATTTGTATAAAGATCCGTTAGGTTTTTTTTGCAAAGTTCTTCTTTGGTGTAACCAAGCATATTACATGCGCTTTCATTTACTTCTAACAAATTACCTGAAACATCATTAATAAAAATGGCATCAGAAGCCTGTTCTACAAGACTTCTATATTTTTCTTCACTGTTGATTAATTGATCCTTTATATTTTTTAATTCAGTGATTTCAATCATTGCTCCATTTAAGCGAATTGCTTTTCCGGATTCATCTCTGGATATTATTCCTCTAACGTAAAATATTCCATAATTACCATTTGCTTTTTGAAAACGAAATTCATCTGACCAAAAATTTGAAGTCCCGGAATAAGAATCTTCAAGCTTTTTTATCACCTTTTTTCTATCATCAGGATGAACCCTTGATCGCCATATAATACTGTTGCTCTGACTGTTTGGCACACTGTTTCCAAAACCAAAAAGATCAATAAAAGCTTGATTATTCCAACTTTGGTCTATTAATAAATCATATTCAAATACTGCATCATTTGTGGCAAGCGAAATCATTTCAAATCGCTCGTTGGCGATTTTTATTTTTTCTTCTGCATATTTGCGTTCCGTTATATCTGTGATTGTACCTATGTAACCTACAATCTGGTTTTTTGCATTTTTCTCTGGAATAGCTTGTCCCATTACCCATTTAATCGAACCATCTGGTCGAACAAACCTATATTCTGACAAGGAAATTTCAGTATTTGAAGTTGCTTTTTCCCAATTTCTAAACAATAAATTTCTATCATCAATATGCACGGCATCAAGCCAGCCATTACCTAAAGCTTGATAATAGCTCATGCCTGAAATTTTAGACCAATAAGGATTAACATAAGTAGTGTAACCACTTGGGTCAGTTCTAAAAATGCCCACGGGCGATACTTCTGTAAGTGTATGATATCTTTTTTCGCTTTCAAAAACATCCTCTTCGGCTTTTGTACGCAAAGAGTCTTTTTCAAAATTCTCTAACGCAAAACCAATGTCACCTGTGGCTTCTTCTAGCAAAGCAATTTCTTCGGAATCAAAAAAGTCTTTTTCTCCAGCATAAAAATTGATTACCCCAATTAAGTCTCCAAATTTTATGATGGGCAATGACATCGAAGATAAAAAACCTCTTTTTAATGCCTCATTTTGCCATGGCACCATTTTCAAATCATTTTCTATATCATTGCAAATTATATATTGTCCTTCTCGAAAGGCAGTTCCTGTAGGTCCTTGTCCTTCGGGTTGATCATCCGTCGTGATTTTTATTATTTTTGTCAAATAGCTTTTCTCTTCGCCAGTAACTGCGACAGGAATCACCTCATTCGTATCTTTATCTTTCATGCCAATCCAAGCCATTTTAAACTTTCCTAAATTGACTGCAATATCACAAGCTTCCTTAAAAAGAGTTTCCTCATCAGAGGCGCGAACAATCATTTGATTTATCTGACTTATAAATAAATAAAGTCGATTGGCTTTAAGAATTTTTTTCTCCGATTCAATTCGTTCGGTGATATCGGTAATAATTCCGTGACAAATTACTGTGCCTTCTGGTTCGACTATGGGCAAAGAGTTCATTTCATGCCACACCAATCCTTTGGTTGGATGCAAATAACGGTATTTGCCTTTTAGGGGAATTAATTTGGTTTTGGTTTCAATTATGCTGTGCATAACATACTCTAAATCGTCGGGATGGATATGTGAAAAAATGACATTGGCATCATTTTCAATTTCTTGATATGTGAAACCGTAAATTTCTCCCACGGCATGACTCGCATAAGGATAACACAACGAGCCATCTTTGTTTCTGCGCATCGAATAAATTAGACCTGGAGAAGTTTCTGCAATTTTAATGAACTTATCTCTTTCCAGTCTCAGTATTTCTTCTGATTTTCTTTTTTCGGTAATGTCTTTCAAAAAACCCAAAAACCTATTTTCGGACAGTTTTACGGCTTCTACCGACCACCATCTTATATCTCCAGATTTATGGATTGCCTTGATTTCTTTTTTGGCTATTCCATTGTTCAAAAGATTCAGAAATTCATTTAAATACTCATCTAATGATTCTGTTGTTGACATTTCGCCAAACTTCATTGTCAACAGTTCCTCTTTAGAATAACCAGTCAATAAAGTAGCCGCGGGGTTTACATCCAAGTAACGACCTTTTGCATCCAAAACAAAAATGCCATCAGGAGCATTTTCGATATAATTTTTAAACTTGGCATTGCTTTCTTCTTCAATTGCTTTTAGTTTATAATCGAGTTCTGCCTTTTCTTTTGCTTTGAGGGCAATTTCAATTTCTTTTTTTAAGCTTATATCTTGGGTATTGCCTCTAATTCCTATTACATTTCCATTATTATCCAATAAAGGGAAAATGGTTTGGTTGAGCCATTTCACTTTTTTATTAGAAAAAGAAGCGCTTTGTTCTGTTTCAAAAGGTTTTTTGTCAATCATTAATTGAGCCAGTTTTTCTTGAAACAAGTCCTTGTCTTCTTTTGAGAAATTATTCAAATAGACTTGGAATAAATCTTGATTCTCCTTTTTTTCAATTTCAAAAAGGGAGTACAATTCATTAGACCAAAGTATTTCTTTAGTATTGAAATTCATTTCCCAAGTGCCCATTTTTGCGTTTTTTTGGGCATCGTTCAAGAGGTTTTCACTTCGAGTCAATTTTTCTTGAATGATTTTTACTTCGGAAATATCTCTGCCAATGGCAAAAATATTTCCAGAAGAAATGCTGTTTGCTGTCCATTGAATGGTAACAAATTCACCATTACTTTTCAAGAACCGGTTTTCATAATTTACCGATGGGATTCCAGTACTTAGTTTTTCAATTTCTTTTAATGACCTTTCAAGATCATCGGGGTGCAAAAGTGGGATTAAGGATTTGTTAAGCAATTCTTCTTTTGAATAGCCCAACATAGCAACAAAAGCGGGATTTATTTCTTTAAAAAAAGTATCGGTTCCCACAATGCATACTAAATCACTAGACTCTTCAATGAAAAACTTGAATTTAGTCAATGCTTCTATTTGTTTACGTAATTGGGAATTTTCTAATTCTTGATTTTTATTTTTTTCAAGTAATTCTTGATATGTTGCGATTTCATCGTTCATATTTATGAAATTAAAAAAAAATAATTCCCATAAATGTAAGTATTTAAATGATTATATACCAATTTATTACTATAAAATAAGAACAAATTATTTGTATGTCATTGTGGTTTTTCATTTTAGTTGGTATTCAGTTCAAGTTTCATGCAAAACCAGTTTTATTCTTGTTATTTGTGGGGTGTGAGTCAAACAACGTTTTGTTTTAAAAGAGCACTTTATGGAGCAGAGTTGCATTTGAGTTCGGCTTTACAAAAAATAAACCTAAACCAAATCCATACATAAAACAACCGCGGTCGTTTTTAAAAACTACCACGGTAAAATTTATAAATAACCGTGGTTGTTTAGCGGTTCCATAAGGCTTCGCAACGCATATAAAAGGGTATTTAATTGCTCTCGATTATGGGCAGGGATTGGAAATTCGCGCTATCGGTTTTGTAAAGTAAAAATTGGCTATTGGGATTGTATTTCGATAAATCCATATTTTTTCTTGCTTTTCATTTTAACTGTTGGTTTCTTTTATCCCGCTCTCCAAAGAATTCCTTAAAAAGGAAAACATTTTTGATCGTAGAATGCACAGCAGCTCGTGGATTTTAAGAACGTTCTCTTTTTAGGGAAGACTTAGGGGAGCAGAGCATTTTCTATATTAAATTATTTTTTTTCCTTTTTTCAATTTCAGTTTTCAATTTTAAATGATATTCAGGGTTTACAGTTCTAATTTCCCCTAAAAAACCATTAAGTTTATTTGTGCCATCTATTTCAATTGCTTTTTTAGCTAGAATTTCAACATTTGTCTTATCCAATAATTCATATGCGTATTGTTTGTCAATAAAGCGAAGATTAATAAACGTGATAGAAATTTGATTGCAGCGAAATTGAGAGTAGCTTTTTATTAAATAAAGTTCAAATATCTTAATCAATGGAGTATTTCTTGAAAACTTAAATTTGTCATTTATAAGTTTTATTCCATCTGAAAAAGCTGAAATATCTACGCCCTTTAATTCATCTAGTGTTATATTTTCAATTTTACTACTAAATTCTGAAATAGCATTGTCTTCGTCAATATTTAAATAAAAAGAAAAAGAGTGAATTAAATCTGTTATATTCAAATTATCAAGTTCGTTCTGAAAACGCTTATCTTTAATAACTTCATTTGATAGATTTTTTATTTTTGTTTGGTACGGTAGATATAGATTTTTTAATGTTTGTAATACTCTTCTAGGCCCAACTCCAATGCACTTGTCTAAAAGAATATTATCAGGAATACTTGTGAAAAAATCATTAGTCTTTGGTCTATCAACTTTTGAAAGCATTGAAATGCAAGTTTCATAGTTAGAGATTTCGAATTTTTTATCTAATGTTTTTGATGCAAGTGACTTAGATGGAATTGAAAGGTAAAGTTCAATTGCCTTGCACTTATAATTCGGTATGTTATATAGATTATAAATAAATGTAGATAAATGTTCAATTGTAGAGTTTGGTATTAAATCCTTTAGAATTTCAGGTGATAAATTTGCTACAAATGAATTTGCAGAATCAGAATTAGCTTTTCTTAAATCAGCTATAATTTTAGCTATATTCCCTACTGTTGTCTCTTCAGAAAGTTTTCCTAATAGTAGCAATTGAAATTTTTGATTAACAACTAAATTTGAAATTTTATCTTCATTAATATCCGATAATTCAGAAATAGTTTTACCGATTTTTACCAAACTATAATCACTAAATTCTTTTATAACATCTCTGTCAACAAATTGATTTACAATGTGGTTTAACTCATTTTCTTTATATTGATAAAGCTCCTGAAAGCATTTGCTTATTTTATCTAACGGTTGATTGTATATTTTTTGAATGATAAAATGTTCAGAAAGAGAATCTGCAATTCTCTTTGAAACTACTTCGTTAACTTTATTTAAACTTTGGATTGCTTGAGTTAATCCGTCTATTGGGTCTCTATTTGAATTTTTAACAATGGCTTCAATGTCGATTTTGAGTAATATACTTCTAACATATGCTTTGTTTTTTATTTGTAGAAGTTCAATGGTTGAATTTGAAATACTAAAAACAGAACTATTGTTGTACAAAGAGATCCATTCTTCGATTGAAACATTTTCAATTAAATACTCCGCAAACTCTTTATCAAACTCAAAAATGTGTCTTGTTGTATATGTTATGTCGCTTAATTTAGAAGACAGAACCATAATCTTTAATTTGTCTTTAGAAATACTTTTAATAGACCTCTTAAAATCTGTATATGATTTATCCTTTAAAATAAAAAATAAAGTTTTTAATTCTAAAATAGTAACTGGTTGCTTACCTAACATTTTTTGGAGCCTTGAATTGTCTATAATTTCAGTATAATATGTGTGATATTTGTTACTACAACTCGTCGCTAAGTCTTTAAAGAACAAAGAAAAAACTTCATAATTATCCGTGTACTTGAAATACTGAACTATTAACTTTTTGATGTCATTATCACGAATTAAAAACTTATATAAATCAAAATTTTTGTTAACTAAAATTGAACGAAGTAAATAGATAATATTATCTGTATATTTATATACATTGATATTTGCTAAATCCACTAAATATTTTTTAACAGAATATTCTTCAAATGACTTCAATCCTCCAGGATATTTTAAATCAAAATTGTCATCTTTTGATAAGATAGATAGTAGTATGAGATTTGCAAAAGATGAATGAAAAAAAGTGTATTCAGTTTCTATTTTCTTTACAAGAGCATCCTTCAATAATTGGTCTTTAAGGTTTGTTTCATCAAATATTCTAAAGGGAATTTCGTATTTGTTTATAGATGCATAGGTTTTTAACCATTCAATTTCATTTGATTGATATCTTGTGTTTAAAAACCGTTTGTAGAGTAGTTTATTTAGCAAAGTGTTATCAATACTGTCTAGTCTTGCTGAAGGCTGTTCTTCCCATTCCTGCAATAATAGAGAAAGTTTTAACAAGTTTTTATTAATAAAACCATAAACTGTTTCGATCTCTCCTATAATAGGATTTTTGCCAGTTTTCTCTAAAATACTTTTTCTTTTGTTCTCGATCAGAGTATTTATTTTTTCATTTTGATTTGCGAATGTGTCAATATTATAAATCTGAGAAACAGATTTAAATAAATTTAGACCGTAATTGTCCGAAACTTTAAATTCATCTGAAATTTCTCTGTAAATAAATACCAATGTTAAATTCGGAGATTCATAGCACATTTTATAAATATCACAAGCCACATTATTATTTAAGTGACAATCATCAATGAAAATAAAGGCATTGAATTTTTTCAAATATTTTAAATCGTTCCTTATTGATTCGAGACCGAAATGCTCACCTAAATTAATATAGAAATGAGTAAATGAATCTGATAATTCATTTGTTAATTTTAGCATCAATGTTGTTTTACCAGAACTTGGAGGGCCAACTAAAATATAAGATTGTGGAAATTCGATTTCTGTTCCTCTTTTAATGCTTTCAATAATTTCGATATCCTTTTTACTAAAATAATAGGAATTTATATTTACGAAAGAGGAATCCCAATAACCTGATTCACCTTTAAATTGTTCAGAAATTAGTCGGAAACATTTGTTTTCAATTATTTTGTTTAGTATCCCTTTAATATTGAGAAACTCTGTCTGAATAGATTGTTCAAACTTCTTGAGTACTTGTTCTATTTGTGTTTCATCAATTTCTGTTTCAAAAGCCTTTAATGTTTTCGTTAAGTGATTTGTTTTATAATCATTTAACCTCTCTTTACTAAAGGCAATCTCATTCCCCTTTTTATCTATTTCTGTATGACAACTTGGGCAAAGAACAATTAAATTATCGTAATGATTTTCTAAAGCTCTTTTTATTAGTTGACTATTATAACGAGGTCCTCCAGAAGAATAAGCCTCTATATGACAAATCTCTCCAATCAATTTACCATCAGGGAATAAATCTAAGTCGCACTTAGCACAATGTCCTCTGCTTTCTGCAAATAGTCTTTTTAATGTGGGGATTTCAACTTGTCTTGATGCCATAATTTATTTGATATTGTGGTTTTCTATTTTGGGCTATAACTTCAATGCAGGAATGACAAAATCATACAAAGTCACCCCGATTTTGTCATAGATAGGTCTGACAATCTTCAGACTTTCTTTCCACCCTCAAATATACCCATTTTATTCCACCTACAATAAATCCTACAATTAAATTTAAAGAAAAATTGCACTAATTAATTTTTTTTCGACCATTGTAACACTTGTTACTGAACAAAAAATACTGCCCATCTATCTTTGCCCCATAATCAAGAACAATTAGTATGAGGAACATCAATTTTATAATCATTATCGGTACACTTTCAATATCGGCTTTGGGTTTTGGGCAAGATACTTTGACCATTTCCAAAAAAGAAATTGTGCAAAAAGCCAACGACAAAAACCTGCAACTTCAGATTGCGAATCAAGCCTACAAATCGGCACAAGCAGATTACCGACAATCCAACGCTTTGTTTTTGCCGAGTATTACCGCTTCGCACACCGCGATTTCAACCACCAATCCCTTGATGGCTTTTGGGTCAAAATTGAATCAGGAAGTTTTAACGGCTTCGGATTTTAATCCAGCTTTGTTAAATGATCCTGCGGCGACTCAAAACTATGCCACCAAAATTGAAGTTTTGCAACCGCTTATCAACGTAGATGGATTGTACGGACGACAAGCTGCCAAATCCAAAATGGAAGCGTTTCAGTTGCAAACCGAACGCACGGGCGAATATTTGGCTTTGGAAGTCAACAAATCGTTTATGCAATTGCAATTGGCCTACAAAGCCGTAAAAGTTTTGGAAAAAGCCAATGCCACCGCCGATGCCAATTTGAAACTAATCGAGAATTATTTCAAGCAAGGCATCCTTCAAAAAACCGATGTGTTGTCGGTGCAAGTTCGCGTCAACGAAATCAAAAACCAATTGCAATACGCCAAAAGCAACGTGCAAAACGCTTCGGATTATTTGGCTTTTCTTTTGAATGAAGACAATACGAATAAAATCTATAAACCATTGGAATACTTAGATAATACTATTTCTATCTCAAGTAACAATACAATACTTTCTACTAACAGAAAAGACCTTTTGGCAATGGACAAATCATCTGAAGCTTACGCCAAAATGTACCAATCCAGCAAGATGAATTTCTTGCCAACCCTAAACGCTTTTGGAAGTTATGAACTGTATGACGACAAACTTTTTGGCACCAATGCTCAAGGTTATTTGGTGGGAGCCCAATTGTCTTGGAAAGTTTTTGACGGCTACAAATCCATAGGAAAAATGGAAAAAGCCAAAGCCGAATTCCAAAAAGCGACAGCAGAAAACCAACAATACAAATCGCAAAGCCAATTGGAACTCAACAAAACGAATCGCCAGTTGAAAGACGCCGAAAACAAAGTGAATTTAGAAAAATTAGCTTTGGAACAATCGCAAGAAGCCTACCGAATCAGAAGCAATCGTTTTGCCCAAGGTTTAGAAAAAACCACCGATTTGTTGCAAGCCGAAACCCAAATGTTCCAGAAAGAATTGGAGTTGCTGCAAGCGGTTTTCGAATATGATTTCACGCAGGAATATTTGCAGTTTTTGACGAAGTAGAAAAAGGCAATAGTTAATAGTAATAAATAAAAAAATATATGAAAAAGTTAATCGCAATCCTTTCAATATCCGCAGTTTTATTGACTTCTTGTGGAGGAGACAAAAAAGAACCAATCACCAAGGAAGCAGCCATTGCCGTGAAAGTTAGCGGAGTTTCTGAAAACACCGAAGGTGGATTTATAACAGCCAGTGGAAAAATAGAAGCCGAAAATTCAGCCAATCTAAGCACCCGAATGATGGGTTACGTAACTAAAATTCACGTGAAAGTTGGACAAAAAGTAGGAGCGGGGCAATTGTTGGTCAGCATCAACAACAGCGATTTACAAGCCAAAAAAGCCCAAGTCGATGCCAGCATTTTGCAAGCGACTGCGGGTTACAACAACGCCAAGAAAGATTACGACCGTTTCGTGAATTTGTTCAAACAACAATCCGCTTCCCAAAAAGAATTGGATGATATGACTGCACGTTACGAAATGGCGAAAGCCGGATTGGAAGGTGCGAAACAAATGCGAAACGAAGTAATGGCGCAGTTTTCCTATTCGAATATTACGGCTCCATTTTCAGGAACGGTGACCAATACTTTCGTGAAAGAAGGCGATATGGCGAATCCAGGAATGCCTTTGGTGGGCGTAGAAGGCGCAACACGTTTGCAAGTAACGGCTATGGTTTCAGAAAACAATATTGCCGCCATCAAAAAGGGAATGTCAGTGAAAGTTTTGGTAAAATCATCCAACACCACACTAAACGGAAAAGTAAGCGAAGTAAGTGGTTCGGCAACGAACACGGGTGGACAATATTTGGTCAAAATTAATTTAGATAAAACCGATTCTTCGGTATTATCTGGAATGTTTGTCAACGTACAATTTCCAGTTTCCAATGCAATTCAGACTACAAAAACTGAAATGGTTTTAGTTCCTGAAACGGCTTTAGTCAAACAAGGTCAGTTAACTGGAATATATACCATTGGAACAGGAAATGTCGCTATTTTAAGATGGTTGCGAGTGGGTAAAAACTTTGGCAATCAAGTGGAAGTTTTATCTGGATTGTCGGCGAATGAACAATATATCGTTTCGGCTGAAGGGAAGTTGTATAACGGAGCTTTGGTTAGTGTTCAGTAATTCAGGTTGCAGATTTAAAAACTCCGTCTCTTCGAGTGATTTTGAATAGTAATGCGACAGCTTTACTGTTCAAAATTGTATCGAGAAGCATATAACGATAGGTGGTTCTCGATACATTTTATTAAAAAAAGCTATCGCATTTTTCAATAAAACACTCGAACTGACGTGTATAATTCAGTAAAAAAATAATGTCCAGTTTTGGGGAACAACATTAAACTTTTAAACAACAAACCATAAACAATAAACAAAATTATGCAAGAAGGTATTTCAGGTAAAATAGCCCATTTTTTCATCAATTCGAAATTGACCATTTTGTTGATGGTGGCTTTGATGATTATTGGCGTATACAGTTCGTTTCTGATTCCAAGGGAAGAAGAACCGCAAATTAATGTTCCAATGGCCGACGTTTTGGTGGGTTATCCAGGAGCGAGTCCAACGGAAGTCGAAAGCCGTGTGGCGAAACCGTTGGAGAAAATTATTTCGAACATCAAAGGCGTGGAGCACGTTCACACGATGGCGATGAACGGTCAAGCAATGTTGATTGTCCAGTTTTATGTGGGTCAAGACGTGGAGCGTTCTTACGTGAAATTGTATGACGAATTGGCGAAACACGAAGATATGTTTCCGAAAGGCGTTTACAAACCAATGGTAAAAACCCGTTCGATTGACGATGTGCCGATGTTGGGATTAACGCTTTGGAGCGAAACCCAAGACGATTTCCAATTGCGCCAAATTGCCGAAGAAGTAACTTCTGAAATCGAGAAAGTGAAAGACGTGGCGATTACCAAAGAAATTGGAGGTGCCAATCGTGAACTGAAAGTGATTTTGGACAAAGACAAAATGGCTGAAAATGGCGTGGATGCTTTGGGAATTATGCAAATGATTCAAGCCAATAACGGCAGTTCGCAATCGGGTAGTTTTGTGCAAAACGACCAGGAATATTTGGTGACCACGGGACAATTTTTGTCGAATGCCGAGGATGTGGAAAACTTGGTGGTGGGCGTAAACAAAAATATGCCGGTTTATTTGCGACAAGTGGCAACGGTACAAGATGGCCCATCAACGCCTAGAAGTTATGTGTCTTTTGGGTATGGCAAAGCCAATGAAAAATTCAAAACTGCCAAATCAGAATATCCAGCCGTAACAATTTCTATCGGAAAAGTAAAAGGCGCGGATGCAATGAAAATTTCGGAGAAGATTATTGATAAAGTTGAGCATTTAAAGAAAACTTTAATTCCCGATGACGTTCACGTAGAAGTGACTCGAAATTATGGTGAAACCGCTTCACACAAAGTGGGCGAATTGCTATTACACTTGGGAATTGCGATTATTGCTGTAACGATTTTGGTGATTTTGGCAATGGGTTGGCGAGGTGGATTGGTCGTGTTTTTCTCCGTTCCGTTGACGTTTGCCTTGACCTTGTTTGCTTATTATTTATTGGGTTACACTCTAAATCGAATTACTCTTTTTGCCCTAGTTTTCGTGGTGGGAATTGTCGTCGACGACAGTATCATCATTGCCGAAAATATGCACCGTCATTTCAAGATGAAGCGACTGCCTTTCAAGCAAGCGGCGATTTACGCGATTAATGAAGTAGGAAATCCAACGATTTTGGCGACGTTTACGGTTATTGCAGCTATTCTGCCAATGGCGTTCGTGTCGGGAATGATGGGACCTTATATGAGTCCGATGCCGATTGGTGCTTCGATTGCAATGTTGTTGTCTTTGTTCGTGGCTTTGACTGTGACGCCATATTTGGGGTATCATTTGCTTCAGGAAAAAGAGGAGCAAGAGCACAAACACGAGGAAGGAATGGAAACTAGTTTTATTTATAAAATCTACAACAAACTGGAACGTCCTTTATTAGAAAGCAGTTCGAAAAGAAAAATATTATTGGCGGTAACCGTGATCTTATTGTTCGGTTCAGTTTTGATGTTTTTTACTAAATCAGTAGTGGTAAAAATGTTGCCTTTCGACAACAAAAACGAATTCCAAGTCGTGATTGATATGCCCGAAGGAACCACATTGGAACGCACTACAGCCGTGACCAAAGAAATTGCGCAATATCTTTCGACCAAACCCGAAGTGGTGAATTACCAGAATTATATTGGTACTTCGGCTCCAATAACTTTCAACGGATTGGTGCGTCATTACGATATGCGTGGTGGCAGCAATATGGCGGATATTCAGGTGAATTTGTTGCACAAAGAAGACCGTGATTTACAAAGTCACGACATCGCCAAAGCAATGCGTCCTGATATCCAAAAGATTGCCAAAAAATATAGTGCTAATGTGAAAATCATTGAAGTTCCGCCAGGACCGCCGGTTTTATCAACATTGGTTGCTGAAATTTATGGACCTGATTACAAGGAACAAATCAAAGTGGCGAATCAGGTGAAAACGATTTTGCAAAACACTTCGGATATTGTTGATATCGATTGGATGGTCGAGGACAATCAAACGGAGTACAAACTCGAAGTCGATAAAGAAAAAGCAATGCTGAACGGCATTGCACCGCAACAAGTGGTTGGAAATTTGACCTATTTGTTGAAAGAATATCCCGTTTCGAACTTGTATGACGAAAATTCGAATGACAATGTGGGAATCGTGCTTTCGTTGGACGACAAAGACAAAACGAGTTTGCAGGACATTCAAAACCTGAAAATCAAAGGCAGTCAAGGAAATATGATTCCGGTGAGTGATTTGGTGAAAGTGGTTCAAGATACGTTGCAGAAAACCATTTACAGAAAAGACCAAAAACGAGTGGTGTATGTAACCGCCGATATGGCTGGAGCTTTGGAAAGTCCCGTGTATGCCATTTTGGGAATGAACGAGAAATTGGCCAAAATGAATGTACCAAAAGGCTACAAAATAGGCGAATTGTATATGGAACAACCTACAGATGAAAGTGATTTTACCGTAAAATGGGATGGCGAATGGCAAATCACTTTGGAGGTTTTCCGTGATTTGGGAGTAGCTTTTATGGTGGTTATTGTTATTATTTATATGCTGATTGTGGGTTGGTTCCAGAACTTCAAAACGCCTATGGTGATGATGCTTGCGATTCCGCTTTCGTTGATCGGGATTGTGTTTGGGCATTGGTTGTTGAGTGCTTATTTCACGGCAACTTCCTTCATTGGAATGATTGCCTTGGCTGGTGTGATGGTTCGAAATTCGGTTTTGCTGATAGACTTTATCGAAATCCGACTCAACGAAGGCGTGTCCTTAAAACAAGCGATTATTGAAGCAGGAGCCGTGAGAACCACGCCTATTTTGTTGACGACAGGAGCGGTAGTTATTGGAGCGTCGATTATATTATTCGATCCAATTTTTCAAGGATTGGCTATTTCATTAGTGTTTGGAGCGGTTGTTTCTACCGTTTTGACCTTGTTGGTTGTGCCCATTATTTATTACATCACGGAGAGGAAAAAATGGGAAACCACAACAATTTCATCTGAAGAAAAAGATATTTAAAAACTAAAATTATGAAATTACTATTAATAACCGCAGTTCGAGAATTTGAAAAAGATATCAAACTGATTCTTAAAAAGGCTCAAGTTAAATCCTTCTCTTATAAAGATGTAAAGGGATTTAAAGATAATTCTGAAGATGCTATGGAAGCCAATTGGTTTGCAACAAATATGCAAGAAACAGAATCAGTTTTGTTCTATGCTTTTGTGAAAGAAGAAAAAGTAGATGGGCTTTTCGATATGGTTAAAGAATTTAATATTGAACAAGTTTCTAAATCAAATATTCATTTAGCAGTGCTGAACATCGAAAGATGTAGTAACTAAATCATTTAATCTTAAAAAATATGAAAAACAGAATCGTAAGAGCTATCGCAGGAACGTTTATCTTGATTAGCTTGTTATTAGCTATTTATGTCAACCAAAATTGGTTGTGGTTTACTGCTTTTGTAGGAGCTAATTTATTGCAATCCTCGATCACTAAATGGTGTTTAATGGATGATATATTAACTAAACTAGGCGTGAAGGATTAATTGTTGTTCTAACTTTGTTTTAAGAAGAGGGTGCTTTCAACGGCATCCTCTTTTTGGTTAAATATGGTTACCTTAGAGCAAATGATAATATAATGCCTCTCACAACAAAAATCTTTAAAATAGGAACTAACTATCTCAAATAGCTCATATAAAAAGTTTACCGACTTTATATAAACGCCTATTGAATCTGCTCTTATTATGTATATTGGGAATGAATCTCTGCTTTGTTTTTTTTAACTATCTAAACAAGCAACTTGAATTAATTTAAAAAAATTTGAGGTTGATAAAAAAATCAACCCCCATTTTTTTACCTATAATAAATTGAAAATATTTTACAATTAAGTATTTTAATTAAGTATTTATACGTATGTTTGCGTAATAATACTTAATTACTGCAATTATGATTAAAGTTATAGTAGTCGGAAACGGCATGGTAGGTTATAAATTTTGCGAAAAATTCATTGCAAAAACAGGTCAAGAGAAATATCAAATCACAGTATTTGGGGAAGAACCAAGACGTGCTTATGATCGAGTTCATTTAAGCGAATACTTTGCTGGTAAAAGCGCGGATGATTTATCATTATCAACATTAAATTGGTATGAAGAGAACAATATAATTCTAAACACTTCGGAATTAGTATTAAAAATCGATAAAGAAAATAAATCAATAACCACTCATCTGAATAATAATTATGATTATGACTACTTAGTTTTAGCAACGGGTTCGTCTGCTTTTGTACCACCCATAAAAGGAGTAGAAAAAGAAGGAGTGTTTGTTTATCGAACCATCGAAGATTTGGATGCAATTATGGCCTATGCCAAAAAAATAAAACAAAATGGAGCTACAGAAGCCGCTGTTTTGGGTGGTGGATTGTTGGGTCTTGAAGCCGCAAAAGCCGTTCGTGATTTAGGCTTAAATCCACACGTAGTGGAATTTGCCCCTAGATTAATGCCAAGACAATTGGATAAAGGCGCTAGCGATATGCTTCAATCTAAAATTGAGGAACTCAATATCGGGATTCATCTCAATAAAGCAACACAATATATAGATGGAGAAAACAGTATAAAAGGGATGATGTTTGCCAATGATGAATTGCTAAAAGTAGATATGTTAGTAATTTCGGCTGGAATAAAACCGCGTGACGAACTCGCAAGAGTTTCTGGATTAGTGGTCGGAGAACGTGGCGGTGTTCTGGTTGACAATACAATGCGAACATCGGATCCCTTTATTTATGCTATTGGTGAAGTAGCACTGTATAACCAAATGATTTATGGTCTAGTAGCTCCAGGTTATGAAATGGCCGATGTAGCTGCCGAGCAAATTTTGGGTAACGAAAAATTGATGAGAGAAACCATCGATATGTCAACGCAATTAAAATTAATTGGTGTGGAAGTAGCTAGTTTTGGAGATCCTTTTATAGAAAACGAGGAAGTAGTTGCGATTGTTTATGAAAATAAATTCAGCGGAATTTACAAAAGAATCAATGTTACCAAAGACGGAAAAACACTTTTAGGTGGAATTCTTGTTGGTGATTCATCAGATTACAATGGATTATTCCAAATTTATAGTAATGCTATGGCGTTGCCACCAAATCCAGAAGATTTAATTTTAAGTTCAAGAGGTGGCGAAAGTTCTACTATGGGAAGCGCTATGGATTTGCCTGATACAGCTGTAATTTGTTCTTGCGAGAATGTGACCAAAGGTTCAATCTGCTGTTCAATCACGGATGGAACTTGCGAAACTTTATCAGATGTGGTAAAACAAACCAAAGCAACTTCCGGTTGTGGTGGTTGCAAGCCAATGGTTGTGGATTTGGTTAAAGCGGCTCAAAAATCTATTGGTAAAGAAGTGAAAGAAAGTATTTGCGAACACTTTAATTACACCAGACAAGAGTTATTCGATATTGTAAAAATCAACAAATACACTAATTTCTACGAAGTAATTGATTACCACGGAAATGGCGATGGATGCGAGGTTTGTAAACCAGTTGTAGCATCTGTTTTCTCTAGTCTTTATAACGATACTGCCAACAAACACGTTACGACTCAAGATACCAATGACAGGTATTTAGGGAACATTCAAAGAAATGGAACCTATTCTGTAGTGCCAAGGATTGCAGGTGGCGAGATTACTCCCGAGAAATTAATTGTCATCGGTGAAGTAGCCAAACAGTTCGATTTATATACCAAAATAACAGGCGCACAACGACTTGATTTATTTGGAGCCCAATTAAATGATTTGCCAGCCATTTGGAAAATACTGATTGACAATGGTTTTGAAACTGGACACGCTTACGGTAAATCATTAAGAGCTGTAAAAAGTTGTGTGGGTAATGCTTGGTGTCGTTATGGTATGGATGATAGTGTTGGTTTTGCCATCGAATTGGAAAATCGTTACAAAGGAATCCGTGCTCCTCACAAAATTAAAGGAGGTGTTTCAGCTTGTATCAGAGAATGTGCCGAGGCAAGAGGAAAAGATTTTGGATTGATTGCCGTTGAAGGGGGTTGGAATCTTTACATCTGTGGAAACGGTGGAGCAAATCCAAAACACGCTGTTTTGTTGGCAGAAGCCATTGACAAAGAGACGGTACTTAAATATATGGATCGTTTCTTAATGTTTTATATCAGAACTGCGGGGCCTTTAGTTCGAACTTCCACTTGGTTAGAAAAATTGGATGGCGGATTGGATTATTTAAAAGAGGTTATCATCCACGATCGAATCGGTATTTGTGCAACATTAGATTCAGAAATGGCATCTTTGGTAAATAGCTATGAATGTGAGTGGAATCAAGTATTGGAAAAACCAAGATTGATGAAACGTTTTAGTCATTTCGTAAATTCTGACGAGAAAGACGATAACATAGAATATGTTGAATTAAGAGATCAAAAAATGCCAAAACCTTGGTAATAGTAACCAATTAATTAATTCTTTTCCGAAACTGCTTCAACAATTTTAAGGTCTTTCGCAATCATAAAAAAAGTTGAAGTAGAGGGAAAGATATAAAATACAATAAATTATGGAAAATATCGTAAGTAATTATAAAACTGTTGCAGTAGCAGATGTTAACGTTTGGTTTAAAGCAGGAACACTCAAAGATTTCCCTAGTAACCGAGGAGGTTGTATCAAGTATAAAGACAAACAAATTGCTGTTTTTAATTTTGAAAGAAGAAACGAATGGTATGCTTGTCAAAATGCATGTCCACACAAAATGGAAATGGTTTTGTCAAGAGGAATGACTGGTTCAGCCGATGGAGTTCCCAAAATTGCTTGTCCAATGCACAAAAAAACATTCTCCCTTGTAGATGGTTCTAACCTGAATGGTGAAGATTATTCTATTGCAACGTATCCTGTAAAAGTGGTGGATGGCGAAGTATTCGTTGGCTTTTTGGAATAATTATGTATCTTTGAATTTAAACAATTCAAACCACAATGACACCATTTGAAAAAGCCTGCACCTGGATTGATGCTGAAAACGCACAAGATCCTAATCACGAAACCTACCAATCCGAATCTTACCCAAAGGAGCTTTTATATTCCAATAGAATGTATGAAAGGTTGATGGATTTTCATCCCGATGCTTCGGAAGCAGTTCGAATTGCAACCAAGGCGCAACACATTTGTCGTTGGAAAATGCCACGAGAATCCTATCCAATGGATCGTGTGGGGTATTTAAAATGGCGTGAAGATTTAAAGAAATTTCACGCCCAAACTACTGCCGATATTTTAGTGGATGCAGGCTATTCTCAAGAGTTTATAGACCGAGTTTCTTTCCTTATCGAAAAAAAATTACTCAAAAAAGACGCCGAAACCCAACTTCTCGAAGACGTAATTTGTCTAGTGTTTTTAGAATATTATTTTGATGCTTTTGTGCAAAAACACGACAGAGAAAAAATGAAAAACATCATTCTAAAAACTTGGAATAAGATGTCTGAAGCTGGTCATCAAGAAGCGTTGAAAATTAATTTCAGCGATGCCAATCTTCAATTGATAAAGGATTCACTTGGGTTGTAAAACAATTTCAATATGAGTAATAATCTAGGAGCCTCTGCCGATTTCTCTTTTAAAAATTTAAGACGATTGTATATTTTCGCCTTATTGACTATTGCAATTACGGTTTTGCTCAGTCAGTTACTCATTCAATACAATCTTCACAGTCAATTAAGCGATTCCAAAATAATTAATATTTCGGGAAAACAAAGAATGCTTAGTCAAAAATTGACCAAAGAAATTTTGATTTTGAACTTCATTTCTAATGCAAAAAACAATAAAAAAGAAATTGAAAGCGCTGAAGAAATCATTAAACTTTGGACATTTAACCAAAACGCTTTAGAAAAAGGAAATGACAGTCTAGGTTTTCCAAAAGAAAAAAGCAAGGAACTCTCGGATTTATTCGTAGCTATTAAACCTAATTTCAACAAAATTGTTGATGCTGCAACTGTTTTTTTAGACAATAAAAAGTTAGGAATAAACGAGAAAGAAAATCAGGAATTGGTTCAAATTATTCTCAAAAATCAAGGAGTTTTTCTTGATAAAATGAATCAAATTGTAGGTCAATATGACAAAGAAGCACTCGAAAAAGTAACTTTACAGAGCAAAACCGAGTATTTCATTCTAGGATTTACGATGTTGGTCTTGTTGTTAGAATTCATTTTTATTTTCAAACCCACCAATAAAAAAGTAGAGAAACTAATTTCGAAACTTTTATTTTCGGAGAAAAAAGCCCTGAAATTAGCCCACGACACCGAAATTATCAGTGAAGCAAAGGAAAACTCAGTCAAAGAATTGAAATCCCTCAATTACGCAATGGAAAATACCTTGTTGTATTGTAGAGTGGCACCGGATGGCTCTATCATTCATATTGGAGAAAAATTCTCAAAATTGTTGCAATACAATCCATTTCTTTCTGATAAAACTTTTGCCGAAGCATTGTCTCCAATAGAAAAAGAGCAAAATTTTCTCAATCAAATTATTCTCGAAAAACAGCGAACAGGTTGGCAAGGCGAAATTTATATTACTACTCGAAGCGGCGAATCTATATGGTTAGATATGTCAATGGTTCCCGTGACTATCAAGAAAGATGAATCGGAGTTGTTGGTTATTTGTTTTGATATTACCGAGCGAAAAAAGGCAGAACAAGAAATCGAGCGATTGAATAATGAGAACTTCAACGACAAAGTAAATCAGCAAAAAATCATTTCGAGCAAGATTGTCGAAAACCAAGAAAACGAACAAAACCGTATTGCCAAAGAGATTCACGATGGCATTGGACAAATGCTTACGGGATTGAAATTTAGTCTCGAAAGTATCAATTTGGAAGACAAAGAAAAGTCGGCTCAAAAAATAGAATACCTCAAAAAATTATCTCTAGATATCATTAAAGGCGTTCGTACCGCCACTTTCAACCTAATGCCACCCGAATTGAGTGACCACGGAATTGTTTCCTCTTTGGCCAAATTGACTCAGGAATTGTCAAAACTAACCGGAAAAGAAATTCTGTTTTACAACAAGACCGATTTTGACCAACGTTTGGATTCCTTGGTCGAAATCAATATCTATCGGTTGACGCAAGAAGCCATCAATAACGCCTTGAAATATGCCGATTCTTCGCATATCATTGTACAGCTTTCGCATAGTTCCACAATTTTGAGTGTTATAATTGATGACAACGGAAAAGGTTTTGACGTTTCATCAGTAGAAAAAAAGAGAAATAGCGAATCGGGAATGGGATTACTTTTTATGAAAGAAAGAATACAATACATCAACGGTAGAGTATTTTTTAATTCTATTCCTGGCGAAGGCACCCGAATTACTTTTAATATTCCGATTTGATATTGCCTTAGTTTTTTACTACTAAAATTAATTTTGTAAGCAAAAAATACGTACATTAGCATCACTTTTTTAGGTTTATATACGTAAAAATGAAATTAAAAATTAAGTAGATTATGAGTAATCCCATTCGAGTTGTTCTGGCAGATGATCACGTTTTTGTAAGAGATGGCATCAAATCATTATTAGAAAACGAAGCTAATATAGAAGTAGTTGGTGAAGCTACTGATGGTTTAGAAGCTTTAAAATCAGTAGAAATCAATCAGCCCGATTTGTTAATTCTTGACATTCGAATGCCCAATTTAACCGGTATTGAAGTGGTTGAAAAACTGCGAAGTCAAAATAATTTGGTTAAAATCGTAATGCTTTCGATGCACGAATCCGAAGAATATGTGTTGAAATCGATTAAAGCAGGAGCCGATGGCTATTTGTTGAAAGGGTCCAGCAAAGAAGAATTTCTCAAAGCATTGAATACCGTTTCCGAAGGCGGAAAATATTTTAGCGGCGATATTTCATCCATATTAATTGGACAATTGACTCACCCGACCACTTTTTCAGAAACGAAACAACTCATCAGTGACGAAATGATGATTACCAAAAGAGAAAAAGAAATACTTACTTTGTTGTTGTCTGGCAAAGGAAATAAAGAAATTGCAGAAGCTTTAGATATCAGTAAACGTACTGCCGAAGTGCACCGTTTTAATTTAATGAAGAAATTGAAAGTCAAAAACCTTATCGAACTTTCAAATAAAGCAACCGAATATTCGCTTATTTAGAATTTAAATCAAATCGCTTTGGTTTTTTCTTAGAAATTCCTAAAAATACGTATAATTACGTATTTACGTATTTTTATACGTATTATTACTTATATTTGTAAAAAATATAAGTATTATGAAAAGCGCAAACTCATTATCTCAATCTCATCGCATTTTATTTTTAAACACCTTAGCTTTCACAGTTTGTTTTGCTTGTTGGACGCTCAATGGTGTTTTAGTCACTTTTTTAGTCGATAATGGAATTTTCAAATGGAGTGTGGTTCAAGTGGGTTGGCTTTTAGGAATTCCAATTCTGACGGGTTCCATTATGCGTTTACCAATAGGAATGCTAACTGATAAATATGGAGGTAAATATGTATTCTCCTTCTTGCTTTTGTTGTGTTCGATTCCGTTGTTTTTACTTCCTTTAGCGGATAGTTTTTTTATGTTTGCCGTTCTTAGTTTTTTATTCGGAATGGTGGGAACCAGTTTTGCTGTGGGAATTGGTTTTACGTCTATTTGGTATCCAAAAGAATGGCAGGGAAGAGCTTTGGGGATTTTCGGAATGGGGAATGCTGGAGCAGCCATCACAACCTTTATGGCACCTTCTTTATTGAATGAATTTTCTATTGACGATCCTCAAAATGGTTGGAAATTATTACCTGTTATTTATGGAGTAGCTTTACTGGTTATTGGAATTTTATTCTTGGTTTTTGCCAAAAACAAAAAATTAGAAAATAATGCCAAAACCGTTTCTCAAATGCTGGGTTCGCTAAAAAGTGTACGCGTTTGGCGATTTGGAGCTTACTATTTCTTGGTATTTGGATGTTTCGTAGCCTATGCACAATGGTTGTTGCCGAACTTTATGAATGTGTATCAAACGAGTTTGGTCATGGGAGGAATGTTTGCTACTATGTTCAGTTTGCCATCGGGTGTAATTCGTGCCTTTGGAGGTTATTTATCGGATAAATTTGGAGCCAGAAAAGTAATGTATTGGGTTTTATCCTCATCTGTAATATTAAGCGCCTTATTGATGATCCCAAAAATGGATATAACAACAGCTGGACCTGGAGTTATGGCAGGAAAAAAAGGAACAATTACAGCAGTTTCTGAAGCCAATGTAACAGTTGGAGATAAAGATTTTGCCATCAATAAAAAGGTTGAAAAACCATTTGAGAATACTATTTTCCCAACCAAAAATTCGTGGCAAGAAGTGGTTGTCAAAGAAAATCAAGAAGTAAAGAAAAAAGAATTACTGGCCAAAGGTGTTACGGCGATTCATTTTAGTGCCAATATGTGGGTGTATTTAGTTTTGGTTATCCTGATTGGAATTTCCTGGGGAATTGGAAAAGCTGCCGTTTACAAACACATTCCAGAATATTTCCCGACAGAAGTGGGTGTAGTAGGAGGAATGGTGGGAATGATAGGTGGATTGGGTGGTTTCTTTGGTCCAATTATCTTTGGATATTTATTGACCAGTACTGGTTTTTGGTCTAGTTCTTGGATATTTATCCTGATATTTTCATCTATTTGTTTGATTTGGATGCACCGAACAGTGACCAAAATCATGAACGATAAACAACCCGAATTGTCTAAAGTTATGGAGCGAGAATCTTCGACAAAATAGTTTTTAGTTTTAATAATGCCTTTGTTCATAAGAGCCTTTGATTGAGTTCAAAGGCTTTTTTGTTGTTTGTTATTAAATTTCTCTCTCACTCGGTAACCTATAATTTGTTTCGATAATATTTATAAAAATGAATGAAAATCATTACTTTAGCAAATTAATCAAATTATTAATATTTATGAAAAATAAGTATGTAGATTTTATTTCTGATGAACACTTTTTAGATTGCGTAGCAAATCTACATTCAGCCTACTTAAAAGCCAAAAACAACATTACAAAAAAGAATTTTTACACAAACAAAGTTGACACTATAAAGTTAACTTTTGATGCTAAATTCAATGATATTGATGAAGAAAGTTTAATTCAAGCTGAAATATTAAGGCAAATTGACAAATCTATAAACAATTCTATTGGAACTTTTCACGAGCAAATATTAGGTGGAATAAATGGTTTTGAGGTTGGAAATTTGAGTGGTTTTGATATAAAAGCAAAAGATGATACTTTGTTTGCAGATATTAAAAACAAACATAATACAATGAATAGCAGTTCAGCAGAAGCTCTTTTTCAAAAACTATCAAGATATGCAGACACTTACAAAAAATCTAAATGTTATTGGGTTCAAGTTTTAGCAAAAAGCAGTTTTTGTGAACTTTGGAAAGGTGAAATTAACGGAAAAGAATACAGTCATAGCAGAGTTTACAAAATTTCGGGTGACCAATTTTATGCCTTACTTTCAGGAAAAGAAAATGCACTTTTTCAACTATATAAAAATCTTCCAATTGCAGTAAAAGACTATCTTAATTCAGTTGAAAAAAGTGAACTTGCAAAAGAAAATTCTGCAATAGATGAAATCAAAATTGAAACTGAAACTTCAAAAAGAACGATATTAGATCAAATTACATTTGAAAATTACAGTTACTATTTAGGCTTTGATAAATTGTAATAGCTATTCAAAAACTTAACAATTGAATAACCAACTTCTTTTCCTAAATTAACTGGAACAGCATTTCCTATTTGTTTATATTGCTGAGCAACAGAACCTTCAAATTTCCAATCGTCAGGAAAAGTTTGAATTCTTGCATATTCTCTTACCGTGAATGGTCTTGTTTCTTCGGGATGACATCTTTCTGTTTGTTTTTGAGCTGGACTGCAAGTCAAAGTTAGGCAAGGCTCATCCCAACCAATTCTTCTTGCAATTCCAGTTTTTCCTCCTCCAAGATGAAAACTTCCTCCCATAAATTCCTTTTGAATATCTAAAGGTAAATCTCTCCAATACCCTTTTTGTGGAACTAAATCCAAAACGTCAATTTTGCTTTTTGGATATTTTGAACCTTCTGATTTCGGCACATCACAGTCGAATAAATCTCCTTTTTTTAAGGCATCTTTGAGGTTGTAAATCTTCTTATATGGTTTTGGGTACTCATATTTTAAATCAATATCTTTTCTAATTCCAACTAAAATCAATCGTTCTCTTTTTTGAGGAACATTAAAATGAATAGCTTTTAAAACTTGAATAGGAACAACATTATAACCGATTTCATCTAAAATAGAAATCATTCCTTCAAGCGTTTTGCCATTTTCATGACTTAACAAACCACGGACATTTTCGCCAATACAAATGGGTGGATTCACTTCTTTTACAGCTCTTGCAAACTCGTAAAACAAAGTTCCTCTAGCATCGGCTAAACCTAATTTTTTTCCAGCATAACTGAATGCTTGGCAAGGAAATCCTCCAGTTACAATATCAACTGTGTTTTTATATTCAGTAAAACTAAAAGATTTTATGTCGCCTTCTAATACATTCCAATTTGGCCGATTTTTCCTCAAAGTATTACAAGCCCATTTGTCAATTTCGTTTAAAGCTACACATTTTAGCCCAGCTTTTTCCATTCCGACAGCTAAGCCTCCAGCTCCAGCAAATAATTCTAGAACAGTATATTCATTATGGGGTTCAACATAATTTGAAATTGTTTCTTGAATGTTTTCATCCAAAAAATCAGCAAATAATGTGTCAACATCAGATTTTCGGTAAACCCTGTAATTACTCATTGGTTCACGAACAGCAGTCAATTTGCCTTCTTTGTCCCAGCGTCTTAAAGTTTCTTTGCTTTTTCCAATGTATTCAGAAGTCTCCGAAAGCGTCATATATTCATTCATAACCAAATTGTTTAACCTTACACAATGGTTACAAATTTAAAAGAAAAAATAGAATAACCAAACAAATTAAAATAATATAAATTATTATTTTATTCGTATGTATTTTCTAAACAAAAAAAATCCCTGCAATGCTTCACATCACAAGGATTCTTTTCAACCAAATAAGCTTAAAACTAACTTTTATACACTACTCCCAAATCTTCAATTGAAAATTCTTCTGTCAGTAGGTGTAGTAATTTATCTCTTAACTCAATATATTCGGCAGTTTTTACAAATTCGATTTTGTTTCTTGGTCGAGCCAAATGAACTTCTACAATTTCCCTGATTGTCGAAGCTGGTCCATCATTCAACACCACAATTCTGTCCGATAAAAACAAAGCTTCTTCGATGTCGTGCGTAATCATAATGATGGTTTTGTCACGGTTGTTGAGATTCCATAGTTTCAACACTTCCAGTTGCATCGAACTTTTGGTAAAGGCATCCAAAGCGCCAAATGGTTCATCTAACAATAAAACACCTGGATTGATAGCAAAAGCTCTAGCGATGGCAACACGTTGTTTCATACCACCTGATAATTGTCCTGGTAATTTATCTCGGTGCGAAAGTAAATTAACCATTTCCAAATTATAATCTACAATTTCATGTTTTTCTTTGGTTGAACAATTCATTACTGAGTCGACAGCCTGAAAAATATTCTCGTGAACCGATAACCACGGCAGAAGTGAATAATTTTGGAACACAATTCCTCTATCAGGACCTGGACCTTTGATGGTTTTTCCGTCTAATTGTACTGTTCCACTTGTTGGTGACAGCATTCCCGCAACGGCATTCATAATAGTCGATTTACCGCAACCTGAGTGACCAATTATAGAGATAATTTCTCCCTTTTTGATAGAAAGATTAATATTTTTTACTGCAATATATTTTCCTTTTGGAGTTGGAAAAGAGATTTCCAAGTCTTTGATTTCTAAATAGCTCATAGTCTTATGTTTTTAGATTTATATTTTGTTACGCTTTATAAGCTACTTTGTTCTCAATAAAAGTGAATATTCTGTCGAAAAGCAATCCTACTATTCCAATGATAAGGATGGCAGAAATTACTTTTTCGAGGCTTAATGCGTTCCAACTGTCCCAAACAAAGAATCCAATTCCTGCGCCACCCGACAACATTTCACCCGCCACAATCACTAGCCAAGCCACACTAATGCTTAAACGTAAACCAGTGATAATATGTGGTAAACTATACGGAATCAATATTTTAGTTAAATATCTCATTTTTGAAAAACCAAAAGCTTTGGCTACATTTTTATGATCTTGAGGAATCGATGCTACTCCAAAAGAAGTATTAATCAAAGTTGACCACAAAGACGTAATGAAAACTATAAATATGGTTGCCATTCCAGTATCTTTAAAAACAACTAAACCAATTGGAAACCAAGCCAAAGGCGAAACAGGTTTCAATAATTGTACAATTGGATAAAAAATTTGTTTGCAAATAGTACTGGCTCCCATCAAAATTCCGATTGGAATTGCAATTAACGAACCTAAAAGAAATCCAAAAAGAACTGTTTTTATGGAGTTGAATAATTGTAAACCAATTCCTTTGTCGTTTGGACCATAATCATAAAATGGATCGCTAAGCATTTCTTTCAAGACGGTCAAAGTAGCTACCGGCCCAGGCAAAGCGTCTTCGGTATAAATACTCAACAAGCTCCAAAAACCTCCGAAAAGAAACAAACCGACACAAGCCAAAAGCAAGGATTTCGATTTTATAATTAAAGCATTTACGGCCAATTTTAGTTTTAAATTTTCTTCAAGGAAACTTTTTTTAATAGCTGTCGAAACATTGTTTTCTGAATCAATGGAGTTTATTGTTAAGGTGTTTTTATCAGACATGGTAATATAGTTTTAGTTTAATTTTGAATTGCTAATCTAGAATTCTGGAATAAATCATTCTCAATCCCCCAGAAATTGAGGGATAAGAATGGTATTTGTTTGTTATCTTTTCACCACTTTCAAATAAGCAGCTGGATTATTAGGGTCAAAAACAGTTTTATCCATAGTAAGTGAAAACGGTTTCATATCATCGGAAGGAATTTTTACGTTCATACTTTTGGCCACTTCTTCATATAAATCTTGAAGAATCAATTTGTCAGCAATTGCTTTGTAATCTGGTGCTTCCTTCAAATATCCGAATCTAACGAACTGTGCCATAGCCCAAATTGCGTGTGATTTACGAGGAAAATTAACCATTCCGCCTTTGTGAAACAACATATAATCGTTGTCATAAACTTCTGTTCCTTGGTTGCATCCTAAGTCATAGTTCCCCATTAATCGGTTTTCGATTACATCTGCAGGAGCATTTACATAAGGCGCTTTTCCAATGATAGCAGCTGCTTTTTTACGATTGGCTGGAACGTCAAGCCATTTACATGCTTCCATAACGGCTTTCATTACTTTTACCAAATCGGCTTTGCGTTTTGCACTAAAATCTTTGTTTACAACCAATGCTTTTTCTGGGTGATCTTTCCAAATATCTTGTGTAGCTACTTGAGTAAATCCAATTCCTTGTTTTACAGCAACACCGCCCCAAGGTTCTCCAACGCAATAGCCATCCATATTTCCCACTTTCATATTAGCAACCATTTGTGGAGGAGGAATAGTGATTATTTTTACCGCTTTTTGATTCAATCCTGCAATCGACATCCAGTTTCTTAACCATAAATCGTGAGTTCCACCAGGGAAAGTCATAGCGAATGTTACTTCTTTTTCGGCTTTTAATTTGGCAGCTACAACTGGAGTAACTTTGTTCATTTGTTTGAATCCTACTTTGCCACAAAAATCTTTTGAAAGTGTTATGGCTTGTCCGTTTACGTTCAACATCATAGCAATTTTCATTTCAGAACCTGCTTTTCCACCCACTCCTGTGTAAACTGAAAATGGCATAGAATATAAGCAATGTGCTCCGTCAAGTTCGCCTGTTAGGATTTTGTCTCTCACATTCGCCCAAGAAGATTCTTTGGTTACAATCACTTCAACACCATATTTTTTGAATAATCCCAATTCTTTTGCCATTACAATTGGCGAACAATCGGTTAGTGGAATAAATCCTAATTTTACTGGTTCTTGAGCATTTACAGTTGAAAAAACAGAGCTGATAGCTAGTAACAAAACAAAACATAATTTTGTTATTATTTTTTTATTTTTTTTTAATGTTTTCATTTTTAATGATTTAATAGTTAATACTTAAATTATTTTTTTGCAAAAAAATCAGGTTTAATATTTAGAGTAACATAAGCCCATTGTGGAGAAAGATTTGCATTTGAAACATTCTTTACCTGAGCTGAAGCCATTGTATTAGTCGCTTTCATGTAAGAATAACCCGCTTCAATATTGATTAATTTTGTAAAGTTGTAAGACATTTTCAAATCTAATTCGGTGCCTAAGTAAGAAGTTTGTGTTCCTCCAGCTCCGTTTGATACTTTGTTTGCTGCTTCAAATCCGTGAAGCTCTGCGAAGAAAATCAAGTTGTCTTTAGCGTTGTATTTTGCTTTCAAGAAATAGTTCATCAAACCTTGGCTTCCGAAACCATTGGCTGCATAGAAATAATCCATTCCTCCCCAAAATTTGTGTGGTGTTCCGTAAAGTGGGTCAAAAAGATTGCTTCTTGAATCTGCAGTAACGGCTTTTGTTCCATCGGTTCCAGATAAATAATCAATTCCAGGACTTACAAAAAGTTTACGACTTACCTGAACTGTCGATGTGATAGAAGCTAAGTTTGCACTCAAAACACGACCGTCTTTGTTTCTCCCTCCTTGATAGTAGTAACTTCCTGTTAGGTTAATTTTTCTAGTAAGATTTGCATTGTAATAAAGGCCCGTTGTAGTGCGACTCCAAACGCCTTGAACCGGAGTTTTAACAGCGGCTACATTAGTATATTTGTTAAAATCATCTTTGAAAAACAAAAAGGATAAATCACCAAAGAAGAATTTTTTTCCTACATACGCATATTGAAACGATTTGTACATAGTTCCAATTCCATTTGTTCCCGCTCCATAAGCTGTTGGAATTCCATTATAAACAGTACTCACATTCGCTTCTTTGTTTTGGTTGAATGCTGCTCCAATGTCAGCAATCCAGCCTTTGTTGGCAAATTTCAAGACAATTGCATCGTGTCTTCTAGCTTGTTGCAACCAGTCTAAACCACCAATTACTTTTTGATCATCATAAGCAATTTCTTGGCGTCCAATTTTTAAGGAAAGATTTTTGATTTTGCTAACAGTATCATTTAATATGATTTCCCCCCAAGCTTCGTGAAGCATCAAACCATTATTGGCTTCTGTAGTAGTTTTGTTGACAGAAGATTGATCTTGTCCCCAAACGCGAACATCTTGCAAAGCCATAAAAACTTTAAAACGATAGCCTGTAAACCCTGCATTAAGTCTGGCTCTTTGCGAAGTGAATAAGGCAGCGTCGTCACCTTTCTTTTGCAAAGTACCTTGTCCGTCTCTTAGTTCAGTTCGAGGTCTCAATTGTCCTGTTAGAGTAAATTGTGCTTTTGCTTGATTATAACTCAAAGCTGTTAAGGCAATAGCTAATAATAATGATTTTGAAAGAGTTACTTTTGAAAATGTTTCTTTTCTGAATCCTTGAATCGGTAGTAATTTAGTTTTAGTTGTTTGCATGATTCTATATTTAAATTAGTATGATGCAAATATACGTAAGTATTAATACTTATGTTTATGAAGTAATACATACAAAAACCCTCTTTTACTACACAAAACAGAGGAAAAACAGCAGGGTATTTTATGGTTTTTCGCAGGAAATGGCGATGAAGTCAATAATATTAAGGTTTTAAAAACTAAGTAGAATACGTAATGTAGAAGAAAAAGCGTCGGCTAGTGGATTAATCTATTGTAAATTTAGCCAAGAGAAGTAGTAATTTCGATAATTATTTGTGTTCAATGATTTCTAAACGCATTTTTTCAACATTCAAAAGGCCTATTTTTTTGCCTACAGTTTTAATAAGTAGTTCCTTTTTTAAACTCGAAATTACCCGAATCACTTGTTCTTCGGTTGTTCCAGCAAAATCGGCGATATCGCGTCGAGATAAATCTACTTCAATCACCCCTTTGGATTGGCCGAATTTTCGATGTATATATAATAAGGTATCAATAACGCGTTCTCGAACATTCATTTGAGCAATTTTCCGAATGTTATTTTCGCTTTTGTTTAACTCCTCGGCATAAAATAGCATCAAATCAAACGTAAATTCAGGTACGTTTTTGAGAATATCCAACATATCATCATTACTGAAATTGCATAAAGTAGTATCTTCTAAAGCTGAAGCTCCAATAAGGCAACGTTTGCTGGTGGCAAATCCTCTGAAACCTACAACATCTCCATTTGTAGTTAGTCTGACAATCTGTTCTCTTCCGTAAATACCTGTTTTTAAGGTCTTTACTTTTCCTTTGTAAACAAAATATAAACCTTGAATTGGTGCACCTTCAATGATGAATTGTTGCGATTTTTTGCAAACAAAACTATTTTTTCTATCGATATATTGTTGCATTTTTTCTAAATGAAGATGCTTTTTGATAAAACAATTTTCATTCAAACAGCTGTCGCAAATGGGCGTTTCTTTCTTCATACTAAAATGGAATTAAGGGTAATGAAAAGCAACCCCATTATTTATTTTGTCAAACGTATAAAATATTTTTCAATTTATACGTATTTATACGTAAAAATACTTATTTTTACATTTTTAAAAAGATATGTACTAAGTTTTTCAATTCATAAAGAATTTAATGATGCAAAATTCAGAAATTAAAACTACGTGTTCCTATTGCGGTGTAGGATGTGGAATTGTTGTAACCAATGATGCTAAAAATGGCGTGTCATTAACGGGCGATATGGATCATCCTGTAAATCGAGGCATGCTTTGTTCGAAAGGGATGAACTTACATTATGTAGTCAATGACACTTCCGATCGAATTTTGTATCCCGAAATGCGTTGGAGCAAATCCCATCCCAAAGAGAGAGTGAGTTGGGATGCGGCTTTAGATCGTGCAGCTGCAGTTTTTTCTTCTATTATCAAAAAACATGGCCCAGACAGTGTGGGTTTTTATATTTCAGGTCAATGCCTTACCGAAGAATATTATTTGGTTAACAAATTAGTAAAAGGTTTTTTAAAGACCAATAATATAGATACCAACTCCCGACTTTGTATGAGTTCGGCGGTGGTGGGTTATAAAAAAACGTTTGGCGAAGATAGCGTTCCCATTGCTTATGATGACATCGAATTGGCCGATACGTTTTTGATTACTGGAGCCAATCCAGCTTGGTGTCACCCGATTCTTTTTAGAAGATTAGAGCAACACAAGGAGAAAAATCCGAAGGTAAAAATCATTGTAATCGATCCGCGTCGCACTGATTCGGCAGCCTTAGCCGATTTGCATTTGCAAATTATTCCCGGAACCGATATTATTCTCTATCACGCCATTGGAAAACGATTGATCGAAAAAGGCTATATCGACAACGATTTTGTGAAAAACCATACCGAAAATTTCAAATTATACAAGGATTTAGTTTTATCAAGTTCATTCGAAAAAGCGTCTAAACTCTGCGGAGTTACCGTAAAAGACATCAAATTAGCCGCAGACATCATAGGTAAAGCCAAAGGATTTATTTCGCTTTGGGCAATGGGACTCAACCAAAGCGCTATTGGTGTCGATAAAAATACGGCTTTACTCAACCTTTCTTTGGTCACTGGACAAGTTGGAAAACCGGGTTCAGGCCCTTTTTCTTTAACAGGTCAGCCCAATGCAATGGGAGGAAGAGAAGTAGGAGGATTGTCTAATTTATTGGCAGTTCACAAAGAATTAAACAATCCGATACATCGAAAAGAAGTAGCTGAATTTTGGGGCGTGAATGAAGTTTCGGAAAAACCGGGATTAACGGCAACCGAAATGTTCGACGCTTTAGAATCTGGAAAAATGAAGGCGATTTGGATTATTTGTACCAATCCATTAGTAAGTTTACCCGATTCTCGAAGAGTGGAAAAAGCCTTGCAAAACGCCAAATTTGTGGTAGTTCAAGATATTTCTCATAATTCTGACACCGCTAAATTTGCCGATTTATTGTTGCCCGCTGCGGGTTGGCTGGAGAAAGACGGAACAATGACCAATTCCGAAAGACGGATTTCCTATCTTCCAAAAGGGATCAATGCTCCGGGAGAAGCCCTTTCGGATGTTGAAATTTTGACTCGTTTTGCTCAGAAAATGAAATTCAATGGGTTTAATTTCAATACCACTGAGGAAGTTTACAAAGAATATTGTTTGATGACCAAAAGCACCAAGATGGATATTTCTTTTTTGAATTACAGTCGCCTCAAAAACGAAGGTACTTTTCAGTGGCCGGTTCCCGATTATGGTCATCCCGGAACGCCACGATTATTCACCGATAAAAAATTCTATACGCCTTCACAAAAAGCGATTTTCAATATTCCAACTTCAATTGAAAATACTTCGGAAGCACCCAATAAAAACTTTCCATTTATCTTGACAACGGGCAGAATTCGCGATCAATGGCATACGATGACAAAAACGGGAAAAGTGTCGCGATTGATGACGCATATTCCAAGTCCGTTCCTCGAAATAAACCCGATTGATGCCTATAAATCAGCTATTCATACAGGTGATATTGTTGTGGTGACGAGTAAAAATGGTAACGTTAGAGTCAAAGCAAAAGTTACCGATAGTATTAAGGAAGGCGTTGTTTTCTTGCCGATGCACTGGGGAAAACAATTGGAAAACGACTTGAATAGAACCAATAACTTGACCAATACGGTTGTTGACCCGATTTCAAAAGAACCCGATTTCAAATTCACGACAGTTTCCATTGCAAAATATGTAAAACCTTTCGAGAAAATTGCAGTCGTTGGAGCAGGAGCAGCCGCTTTTCGATTCATTCAAAACTATCGCGAAATCAATACCAGCGATGAAATAATTGTATTTTCGAACGAGGAAAATCCTTTTTACAACCGAGTTTTGCTTCCGGAATATATGACTGGCGAATTTAGTTGGGAACAACTTCAGAAAATTAAAGAGGAAGCTTTGAGCAAGTTGAATATCACGATGAAATCGAATGTTTCTATCGAAAATTTGAACACTCAAGAAAAAACAATTTTGGATAATCAAGGTAATCTTCACACTTTCGATTCCTTGATATTAGCAACAGGAAGCCGTCCGTTTGTTCCTGAAAATGCGCAATTGCATTTACCAGGGCGATTTACAATGCGAAAAAAGAGTGACGCCGACCGCTTGAAAAAGTATTTGGAAAGTACTAATTTACCAACCGAAGAGCAACATATTGTTATCATTGGCGGAGGTTTATTAGGTTTAGAATTGGCCGCAGCCTTAAAACATAAAAAAGTAAAAATTACTATTATCCAACGTGCTTCCCGATTGATGGAGCGTCAATTAGACCGAATTTCGTCTAAATTATTGGCCGAGGAAGTACAACTTCGGGACATTCAAATTTATTTTGATAATGAAGTGAGTACTGTTTTTGAAACCGACAATCCAAATGAATTGGAAATTGCCTTGAAAAGTGGTCGAATTATTACTGCCAATGCCATTGTTTACACCATTGGAACCCTTCCAAATATAGAAATTGCCAAAGAATCTGGGCTCGCTTGCGGGCGTGGTGTGAAGGTAAACCAGTATTTGCAATCTTCGAATCCGAGTGTTTTTGCCATTGGAGAAATCGCTGAATTCAACAATCAATTGTTCGGAATTACTTCGGCAGCCGAGGAACAAGCCGATGTTCTGGCTAATTATTTGGCGGGCGACATCAGTAGTTTTTACAAAGGTTCGGTTTTGATGAATATCTTGAAATTAGAAGACATTAATTTGTGTAGCATTGGTCAAGTAGAAATTCCCGAGAATGATGATTCCTATGAGGAAATCGTTTTTGCCGATTTAAGGCAACGCTATTACAAAAAATGTATCGTTAAAAATGATTTATTGGTGGGTGCAATTTTAATGGGCGATAAAAATGAATTTGCCGAATTTAAAACCCTAATCGAAAGTAAAATAGAACTCGCCGACAAACGAAATTTATTGCTTAGAGGAAGCTCAAATGCCAAGCCAGTTCTAGGAAAATTGGTTTGTTCTTGTAGCCAAGTGGGAAGCGGCAATCTAGAAGAAGCGATTAAAAGTGGAGTGACCAATTTCACCGAATTATGCAAAACCACAGGTGCAGGATTGGGTTGTGGTAGTTGCAAAACGGAGGTAAAAGATATTTTAGCAAAATGCAAATAAGGTTTATGGTTTGTAGTTTATGGTTTATAGCTTGTTGTTCAAAGCTATAAACCATAAACTACAAACAACAAACTATAAACTAACAAATATGAAAAACACACGATTAATAGTAAAAGGAGGCGTGATTTCGCCAGGTGAGTTGCGAGAAATTGTCAATATGAGTTTGAATCAAGGGTTGAAATCCATTTCTTTTGGTTCACGTCAAGATATTATTTTTCCAGAAGGTTTATTGCCTATCGAAAAAGAAAAAATGGATAAACATCATTTTGTTTTTCCTGACGAAAAAAGTGGAAACAACATTGTTTCGTCTTATGTTTCGACGGATATTTTCGGAAATACTCCTTGGCTTACCGGAAATAAATTTTTGTATATTCTAGAACAATTCAAGGAGCAGCCTAAGTTAAAAGTCAATATTACCGACCCAAAACAACAGCTAGTTCCTTTGTTTACGGGACATATCAATTTTGTGGCTTCGCATCACGAGGATTATTGGTTTTTGTACATTCGTTTGCCCAAATGGGACAAAATGGAAATGTATCCTGTGCTGATTTACAGTTGGAATATCGCCGAAGTGTATTATGCCATCGAAAAAATCCTGATAGAAGAACCTGATACTGCCGATATGATTTTTCAATTGGTCAACGATTCTTTGGACACGAATAATCGAACTATTGACCAACCTTTGCAACTTCCGTTTTATCCTTTTCCGTATTATGAGGGAATGAATAAATTGGGAATCGACCAATATTGGTTGGGATTGTATTGGAGAAATAATTTGTACGATTTAGATTTTTTGAAGGAAATGTGCGATTTGTGTTTTGATTGCAAAATCGGGAAAATATGTATCACGCCTTGGAAATCCTTTATCGTAAAAGGGATTCCGAAAGACCGAAAATTGGATTGGGAAAAATTCTTGGGAAAAAAAGGAATCAATGTGCGTCATTCTTTATTGGAACTCAATTGGCATTTGCCAGTGGCTACGGAATGGGCTTTGAATCTCAAAACTTTTCTGGTTCGAACTTTAGACCAATATGACATCAGTACTTACGGACTTACTTTTGGAATATCCGAATACAATCGTGAGGGTCATTATTTTACTTCGATTGTAGTCGAAAAAAATGAAACACCAAAAGCACTGGAATCGATCAAAATCAGAGCGACTTATAATGTGTTGTATGCCAAAAATTTTGACCCAAATACCAAAGAATATATCGTTCTGGCTCAGGATGTGGACAAACAGGAATTGCCAACCATTTTGATTGAATTGAGTAAAAAATATTTTGATGAATTAGGAAATACCGTTCTCGAAGTAAACACGCTTACCACTAAAAAAGAAATTCAGGAAGCTGATATTTATCAATGTTCGGAATGTTTGACGCTTTACAATTCCGAATATGGCGATGTTACTCAAGGAATCGAAAAAGGTGTTTTGTTTAAAGATTTGCCTGAAGATTATTGTTGTTCGCTGTGTGAATCACCAAAAAATAATTTTATAAACTATCTGGAAAAAGTATAATTTTACACCTCTTATTTAAAAAGAAATTGAATTTTAAAACCCAACTATGAACACTATTTTCAAAACTGTAAGTTCCTCACATATCAGTATATCTCAATTGATGTTGCCTTCGCACACTAATTTTAGTGGCAAGATTCACGGCGGTTTCATCTTGTCGTTGCTCGATCAAATTGCGTTTGCTTGTGCTTCCAAATTTTCGGGGAATTATTGTGTAACGGCTTCGGTTGATACGGTCAATTTCTTGAAACCTATTGAAGTTGGCGAATTGGTAACGATGAAAGCTAGCGTGAATTATGTAGGCAAAAGTTCGATGATTATAGGCATTCGAGTGGAGGCTGAAAACATCCAAACTGGAGTTGTCAAACATTGCAATTCTTCTTATTTTACGATGGTTTCTAAAGACAAAGAAGGGAATAATGCTAGGGTTCCGGGTTTGCTACTTTCCAATCCTGACGATGTGAGGCGTTTTAAAGATAGTTTGAAACATATTGCTTTAAAAAAACAAAGAGATTCAGAAAATAATTCTATCGATTTTGAATCTATAGAATCTATTTTGAACTCTAATTTGTATAATGTGAAGGTGGAGTTGGGGTAGTGGTTTTATTAACAGTTTGGTAGAATTAGTTATAATTCGATTTGAATTTTTACTTTTCCGCCTAAGCCTTTTTCTACAATATCGTATAAAGTTTTGAGCGTTAAATTACTTCCGTTGTTTTCTATTCTTGAAATATATTCTCTTTTTTTATCAACTAAATCGGCAAGTTCCGTTTGCGTTAATTGCTTTTCTTCACGAGCTTTTTTCAAAAGTAAACCAATTTTAAAACCTTGGAATTCTCTTTCAAGTTCGTCACGTCTTTCGGTTCCTTTTTCGCCGTAAACATTATCTTTTATTGCTGTCCAACTTTTAGTTTCCATAATTATTTAGTTTTTTCTTGGTAATATTTAGTCATTAATTTTAACGCTTTCTCCATTTCATTTTTTGGAGTTTTTTGCGTTTTCTTTTGAAAGCCATTTAGTAATATTACGAGTTTTCCATTGTCAAAAAAGCAAAATACACGCCAAATATTCGAACCTAATTGAATTCTAGCTTCATACAAACCATTTGTTCCTTCCATCGATTTTAAATAATTAGAAGGAACTCTTTCTAAAGTTTCAATTGCCTCAATTATTTTGAAAATTTTATCTTGAACCTTTTTTGGTTGTTCAAGAAGAAAATTTTCAAAGTGATTTTCGTATGCTATAACTTCGCGTACTTTCATTTTTCAAAGGTAACTTAAAAGTTACAATATAAATTAATTTTCTTTATGATTTTTTTAGCCAACAATATTTACTATTTTTTTGCTTGGTAATTATGGCTTTCGGTGATATTTAAATTTTGGAAAACAAATTCATCTTCTTCGAAATGAAGTTCGTAGCTGCTATTTTGGAAGAATGCTTTCGAAGTAAGTTTTAATTTTTATATGTGATTGGCTATCAAACTCTAGAAGATCATTTCCTTTACTGTCAAAACAAGTAACTACTATAGCATTTCTATTTAGGTTTGTAGTTGAAGAGAATGATAAAATGATTTTATTTTCGCTCCATTCTGGTTTCTTGAAATTTTTAAAAATGATCCAATTTATAACTTTTCCTTCCGTTTTGATTTCCTCATTCCCAAGTGATAGCTTCATTTTATTGATGAAAAGTTCGATATTTCCATCGAATATAATGTCCATGATTTTTGTAGGTTTCCCATTTACAGTTCCTGAAGCTACTCTAACTCCGAATTCAAATGGTACTGGAGTTTTTGATGATTTACCTGAACCAATTGTATTGGTTTGAGCGAAAATAGTTGTTGAAAAAAGGATTATCAAAAAAGATAAATATTTCATCTGATATTTTTTGGTTGTGATATTATTAATTGTTTTGTCCTAAAATTTTATACTTTTCCAATAGTTATAGTATTGTCTTTTATAATGTCGTATAATAAAATCTATTGCTCAATAAAGTTGTTTTTCGTTTAGCTAAATTAGAACATTATTTCTTACTATGAACGAAATATCTCATTATTTCAGACAAATGCAAGTTGGGGAAGGAATTGCTTACCATGGGGAGGTTTTAGTGTTGGAATAAGTATCTTTTTTTACTTTTTCTTATAAAAAAAAAAGGTTCGATTTTAATTAAAAAATTGAACCCTTTGTATTTATTAGAATCTTGTTTGGAAACGCCTTGATTTTAGTATAAATCGGTTTTCAAGACGGCACCACTACTGGCATTGGTAACCAAACTTCTGTATTGTCCTAACCATTTTGATTTTAACTCTTTTTTCAAAGGAACGAATTCAGCTTTTCTTTTGGCAATCTCTTCATCGCTTAAATTCACAGATAAAATATATTGATCTACGTCAATATGAATCTCGTCGCCGTCTTTGAGCAATCCAATCATTCCACCTTCGGCAGCTTCGGGACTTACGTGACCAATGCTTGCTCCACGGGTTGCACCACTGAATCTACCATCGGTAATTAAAGCTACTTTAGCACCTAATCCCATTCCCATAATCAAGGAAGTGGGTGCCAACATTTCTTGCATTCCCGGGCCACCTTTTGGACCTTCGTATCGAATAACGACTACATTACCCGCTTTTACTTTACCACCCGTAATTCCATCCACGGCTTCTTGTTGACCGTCAAAACATACGGCGGTTCCTGTAAAAACTCTTTCGCCAGTAATTCCGGCGGTTTTGATTACGGCACCTTGTTCGGCTAAATTGCCATACAAAATGGCCAAACCACCCACTTGGGAATAAGGATTGTCGATAGTGTGAATAATTGTGGTGTCTTTGATATACGAATCTTTGATTTTTTCTAAAACCGTTTCGCCGCTTATGGTAAGATTGTCTAATAAAATCGAATCTCCTCTTTTTGTCATTTCTTTCATCACTGCATTTACCCCACCGGCTGTATTGATGTCTTCCATATGAACGGTGGACAAGCTTGGAGAAATTTTGGCAATATGAGAAACTCTTTTCGAAATACTATTGATATCTTCAAGATTGAAATTGACATCAGCTTCATTTGCAATCGCCAACATATGCAAAACAGTATTGGAACTTCCGCCCATAGCCATATCTACGGCAAAGGCATTTCTGATTGCATTTTCATTTAGGATGTTTCTGAGTTTAAATTGCTCAGTTAATGCTTTGTCTTTTGCAATTTCGCAAATTCTTCGGGCGGCACTTCTGTAAAGTTGTTCACGTTCTTTGGTTAGTGCCAAAATAGTTCCGTTTCCAGGCAATGCAATTCCCATAGCTTCCATAAGGGTATTCATAGAATTCGCTGTAAACATTCCCGAACAACTTCCTCCACTTGGACAAGCATTGCACTCAATATCTTTCAATTCTTCCTCGTTCATTTCGCCAGCTTCATATTTCCCAACGGCTTCAAATGCGGTCGCAAGGTCAATAGGAACGCCATCTTTGGTATGTCCTTTTTTCATTGGACCACCACTTACAAATATCGTTGGGACATCTACTCGCAAAGCGCCCATTATCATACCCGGAACAATTTTATCGCAGTTTGGAATCGCTATCATAGCATCCAATTTGTGCGCATTCATAACGGTTTCGATAGAGTTGGCGATAATTTCTCTTGATGGTAGCGAAAAAAGCATACCGTCGTGTCCCATTGCAATTCCATCATCTACACCAATAGTGTTGAATTCAAACGGAACGCAGCCATTGGCTTTAATTTCTTCTTTTATAATTTTGGAAACACGGTCTAAGAAAAAGTGTCCCGGAATAATTTCAATAAAAGAATTGGCAACCCCAATAAAAGGTTTGTCGAAATCGGCATCGGTCAATCCTGTTGCTCTAAATAATGATCTGTGAGGTGCTCTTTGATACCCCTTTTTTACTTCGTCACTTCTCATACTAAATTTTTATATACTGATTTGAATTTGCTTAAAGCTGTTTTTTTTTTAAGATTTGGTTGATCTCATAATTTCCTGCAAAAGTACATAAAATCTATCCAGATAGCCCTAATTATTGAAGTTAGGTTTGAAGTTTTAAATTACAAAAAAGTATTTTTTTGTGATAGGAGAGAGGTGGATTCAAAAATAAAACCCGTTTAAAATGACTTAAACGGGTTTGGAAATAGTTGTGTGCTTCTCATGAAATTTATGAATAAGCTTTTTTTAGGTTTTAATTATTGTTTTGTTAATGGAACTAAGATTTATATTCGAAAAACAAAGTTTTTGCTAAATCCTTTCGGTGATATCCAAATTCTGAAAAACAAATTCATCTTCTTTAATCTCTTCTTCTTGAATAAATTGACTAAAATTGAAAGAATGATTTACGACTTCGCCAATGATGATAATGGCTGGGGAAGAAAGTTGGTGTTGTTCGACTAATTCTGCTATGGAATTTAGGGTACCAACTACTTTTATTTCGTTGGCTTTTGTACCATTTTGAATGATGGCAATGGGCAAATTATCGATTCTGTTTTGTTGATAAATAGAAATGATTTCGTCCAATTTGTGCATTCCCATCAAGATTACCACCGTCGCCGAAGATTGTGAAGCAAGAGCCACATCTTTGGATAATTTATGGTCGGAAGTAGTTCCTGTAATCACCCAAAAACTTTCGGAAATACCTCGTTGTGTCAGGCTAATTCCGTTTGATGCTGGCACTCCCAAAGCTGAGGAAATTCCGGGAACAATGGCGGTTTCTATTCCAAATTGTTGTGCAAATGCTATTTCTTCGCTTCCTCGTCCGAAAACAAAGGGATCTCCACCTTTTAATCTAACTACGTGACCAAAACGTTGTGCTTGCGAAACTATAAGATCATTGATTTGGTCTTGGCTGTAGGCGTGACAACCCAATCGTTTGCCAACAAAAATGCAAGTGGCATATTTTGCATATTGCAATAATTCTTCGTTTACAAGGGCATCATACAAAACGACATTGGCACTTTCGAGTGCTTTGATGGCTTTCAAAGTAATCAATTCTACATCACCAGGACCAGCGCCTACAACAGTTAACTTTGGATTATTAGTTTGCATCATTTTCTCGTTTTTTGGAAGTTTTGAAATAAATGGTCTCAAGAATAATACAAAGCAATAAACGAAACTAAGTATTTTTACTTATGCAAATATAAATAAAATATAAGTAGTTGAATAAAAAAAATAGATTTTTTTTTAGGAAGTAATTTTGAGTTGTATTGCCAATGGTTTTATAGTGAACCATTTGTATTAAGAAAATGAATTAATTCGGACATGCAAGTTTTATTCGATTTTTTTAAAATATTTGCTCGATGGGCGTTTATAGTAAAATGGCTAACAAAAAGCTTTTCAGCTATTTGTTCACTATTCAATCCCAATTCTATCAACTTGATAATTTCGAATTCGCGTTTGGTGTAAATATTCCCCATTTGCATTAATTCTTCATCGGGATATTTGAAAAGGGACAAATCGGTTCCAGAATAATAATGAAACTGCTTCTTGAGATTTTTGCACCAATCGACATCGGTGTGAACTTGAATTACATACGCTGTTTTAACAGGTGTTTCACTATAAAAGAGGTAGCATTGAAAGAGCAAACATTTGTATTTTCCATCAGCACAAAGGATTTTAAAATTTGTAGAAGCAAGAGCATTTCCTTTTCTGGCTATGAAGAGTTCTTGAGCTATTTTGAATAATTGGGTTCTTCCTAAACTATGCCGATGGATATCGTCTGGGTGAGTCGCTTCAAAAAAATGGTAAGGAGTAACATTTTTTGGTTCAATTCCAATCATTTGAGTACTTCGTTTGCTGGTAAAAAGAATTCTCATTTGAATCAAATCACAAATAAAGAAAAACTGATTGTTCTTTTCCATCATAAGCTCTAAATCACGCATCAAAGGATCCTCAGGATTTATTTCTTTGGCAATGGTGAATTTGAAAAAACTGGATCTCAAAGTACAACCAGTTTAGGATATCGCTATATGGTCAATATAGGCTATAGATTTTAAATAAATAAAATTTAACATTAAACAAACCATTATGAAAATCAAATTATTTTTTTCAACATTATTAATTACTTTATTGGCCGCTTGTAGTCCATCGGCTCAGATAGTAAAAACTTGGACAGATCCATCTTTGAATGCTGAAACTGTAAAACCATATGAAAAAGTATTGGTCATTGCTCAATTAAAAGATGATTCATCCAGAAGAATTGCTGAGGACAAAGTTGTAGCTTCATCACCAAGAGGAAATTTTATCGCTTCTTACAATTATCTTAAACCTTCTCAACAAGATCAAAACTTAGTTGTATCTGAATTGTTAAAAGACGGAATCGAAGCTATTATTTTGATGCGTTTGACTGACATTTCTAAAACTACCGATTATGTTCAAGGTTCAACTTACTATGGAGGTTGGGGTCGTGGATACGGTTATTACGGTGGTTATGGATATGGTTATGGAGGAAGCATGTATTCAACTCCAGGATACTATGAAGAAAACAAAACCTATTATGTAGAAACTAATATCTATGATGTTAAATCTAATAAACTGTTGTGGTCCGGAACTACTTCTACATTGAATCCAACTAAGGCTAACGATGCTATCGATGACATTATTTTAGCTGTTAAAACCGAACTTAATAACAAAGGTTTGATTAAAAAAGAAGAAGTTACGAAAAAATAATTCTTTTAGATTTAAAAAAAAAAGATTATAAACAGCTTGGTTCGTTTATAATCTTTTTTTTTTTCTGAAACTTGCTGAATTACTCGATATTCAAAAGGAGTTTTGATAAAGTAAAAGTTAAATTATATTGATTGTAGTCAGTACTTTTGTAAATTTGTATTATGGATAAAAGTCGTTTTTTAAGTAGTCTCTTTATACTAATTGTCTTTCTTCAATTTAGTGTAAAAGCTCAAAATATAGATAATTCAGAAAAGATTTGCCCTGTAAAATCACTCCCTGAACTTTTTAAAAAGAAGGATTCAGTTTTGGTTGTAAAACCAAATAAAAACAATTTTTTTCTAATAATACCAATTATTGGTTCGCAACCAGCAACAGGATTTTCTTATGGTTTTGTTACTCAATACACTTTCAAAGGAAAAAAGATCGATGACAAATATTCTTCAATCAATCTCGGAGCTACTCTTACTGAAAAAAAACAATTACTTATCAATGTCAAGAATAGTGTAATGCTCAATAATAATAAAATGTTTTGGAGTGGTGATTGGCGTTTTTATATTTTTTCTCAAGCCAATTACGGATTGGGAACAGACATTATTCCTCCAAAATATAGAGATAATGATTTTGATTTGAATGATTTAAAGGAACCTATGGATTATAATTATTTTAAGTTTCATCAAACCGTTTCTTGGGAAGTCAAAAATAATTATTATGTAGGTGCAGGGGTTCATTTAGATTGGTACACAACAATAACCGACAATAAACTAGATATTGCTAACGGTCAATTATCGAATCATTACAATTATAGTAAGAAGTATGATTACAACGATAAAGAGTATTTTGTGAATGGCTTGAGCCTTAACTTGTTATATGATTCTCGTGACAATCAGATAAATACAAATAGTGGGATGTTTGCCAATATCAATTTTAGGTTCAACCCTGCTATAACCAAAAGCCAGCATGCTAGTAATGTGCTTTTTATGGAATACCGTTATTTTTTACCTTTAAGTAAATTAAATGAACAACATGTTTTTAGTGTTTGGGCAACGGGTCAGTTTGTAACATCAGGAACAGTTCCTTATTTGAATTTACCCTCAATAGGTTGGGATCAACGAAGTAGGAGTGGAAAAGGCTACACGCAGGGATTGTTTCGCGGTCAAAAAATGGTGTATTTTGAGTCAGAGTATCGTTTCCCAATTAGTTGTAACCAGCTAATTAGTGGAACTGTATTTGCTAATTTTACGTCAGCTAGTGACAATGATCGTCAAATACGACTTTTCCAATATGTTCAACCTGCTGTGGGTGTGGGTTTACGATTTTTAATTGACAAAGCCACTCGAACAAATCTTGTTTTAAATTATGCTTGGGGTCGCCATTCTAAAGCATTTTATCTTAATGCAGGAGAATCTTTTTAAATTCAAAGTTCTCAATAGCAGTTTTTGAATTATAAAAATAACAACTATCTCAAATTGTTAGCAGTAACAAACCAAGTATTCTATTACAATTCCTCTTTTGTTCGGGTGTTTATGCACCAATTTAGTTTAATAGGTCTAGCTTTGTCCATTGAAAAGTGTTCCAGCACCGTAAAATCTTTGTTGGAATACTATGAACCTCTATAATTCTATAAATGAAACGCAAAGAAGTAGCCTTAATTAGTTGGAAATTATTAAAAAAAACCTACCAAGAATTTGATGATGACAATGCCATAAAACTGAGTGCATCGTTGTCATATTATACTATATTTTCATTGCCGCCATTATTGATTATCATAATGTCTATTTTTAGTATTTTCTTCGGAAAAGAAGCGGTAACAGGAAGATTTTTCGGTCAAATAAACGGAATGGTAGGCAATGAAGCGGCACTCCAAATTCAGGAAACCATCAAGAATATAGAATTGTCAAATAGTAATGCTTTTGCAGCAGTATTTGGAGGTATTTTGCTACTTATTGGTGCTTCGGGAGTATTTGCTGAAATTCAAAGTTCTATCAATTATATTTGGGGTTTAAAAGCAAAACCAGACAAAGGATTGGTCAAATTTATTAAAAACAGGCTCATGTCGTTTTCTATGATTGCTTCGGTTGGTTTTTTACTGATGGTCAGCTTGATGGTAAACACGGTTATGGATGTCATTAACACCCGTTTGATGGTTTATTTTCCTGACACTACCATTTATTTGTTTTATGTGCTCAACATTTTGATTTTGTTTGCCACAACGACGATGTTGTTTTCTATTATTTTCAAAACGCTTCCCGACGGTGACATTGCTTGGAAAGACGCCTTGATAGGTTCGAGTTTCACTTCCTTCTTCTTTATGTTTGGCAAATTTGCTATTGGTTTTTATTTAGGAAGTTCCACCGTTGCTACTGTTTATGGTGCTGCGGGTTCGGTTATTATTATTTTGATTTGGGTGTATTATTCGGCTATAATCTTGTATTTTGGGGCTGAATTTACTAAAGTATATGCCAATGCCCACGGGAATAAAATCATTCCAAATGCGTATGCTGTTGGGATTAAGGTCGAAGTTACGGAGCTTCCGAAGAAAACTAAATAGATTTTATTAAACTTCTTTTGTCGCTTCAACCACCAAATCATCTACTGAAACAAAACGACTGATGTGACCCAAAAGGACTTCCATTTTTTCGGCTCGCAAGATGTCGCGAACTTCTGAACGGGCTTCTGCAATTTTGAAACTAATGTTTTTGGCTTTTAAATCATTAAACATTTGTTTCAAAAAACGAACCCCTGAAATATCAACATGTGGAGAAGAACTTAAATCTAATATTACTGTTTGTATGGGTTGAGTTTCGCAGTTTATTTTTGCCCATATATGTTCTTTTATGTTTTCGGAATTAAAATACAGTATCGCCGATTCAATCCTTACAATTAGAACACCAGGAATGTTTTCGTTATCTGGATGACGCTCTAAATCCGAATACCGCTTTGTATTTGGAATCCTTCCCAAAAAGGCGACATTGGGTTTAGAAGTTGCTTTCAATAGTAATAATAAAGTGAAAATAGCGGCCAATAATACTCCAGTTAGAATTCCCCAAATAACTACTCCAATAAGGGCAATTATGGCTACATAAAATTCCTGTTTGTTTATTTTATAAAGGTGTTTCATTTCCTTAATTTCAAAAAGTCCTTTTATGGCAACTAACACAATCGCGGCTAAAACCACTGTTGGCAGATTTTGAAGAAAGCCCGTTAAAAACACCAAACAAACTGCAATTGATACAGAAGCAAAGATCAATGATAATGGCGTTCTAGCTCCTGCAGAATCATTAATAGCAGACTGCGACAAACCTCCTGCAACAGGATAACCCTGTCCAAAAGCTACGGCAGCATTAGCCACACCCAACGCGAGTAATTCTTGACGAGGATCTATAAAATAGCCATTTTTTTGTGCCAATGTTCTTGCCGCCGAAACACTTTCGATATAAGACAAAAGAAAACAGGCTGATGCTAACGGAAGAATGCCGTCGATATCTCGTATTCTTAAAGTTGGCAGATGAAACTCAGGTAATCCAGAAGGAATGAATCCAACTGTAATAAATCCTTGTTCTCCCAATGATGTTAGCGAAATAAGCAGAATAGATATAACAACAATCACGATGGCAATAGGTTTTCCGGGGGCAATTTTTTCTCCAAACAGAATTATTAAGATGGCAACAATTCCAAAAATTAATACAGCTAAATTAGTTTCAGGCAACTGTTGAATTAGAGTTAGTATTCGACCCAAGAAATTTTCACCTCCGCCTTCGACACCAAATAATTTGGGCAATTGTGTTAATCCAATGGTGAGTCCAGCTCCCGCTTTGAAACCAATCAACACCGATTCGCTGATAAAATTGATGATACCACTCAATAGCAAAAAATAAGCAAGTATAGCCAAAACCGAAAAAACTAAGGCTGTAAGCGAAGCAATATCCGCCCATCGTTGTACATCTCCATTAGCCATACTCGCAATTGTGGTGCCAATTACTAACGAAATCGCCGATGTAGGACCAATAGCTAACTGTTTGCTCGTTCCTAACATTGCATAAAAAAAACCGCCAATGAGATAGCCGTAAATTCCGTATTGAGGTGGTAATCCTGCAAGCGTCGCATAAGCCAGCGAAACCGGAATTCCGTAGGCTGCCAAAGTAACTCCTGCGACTAAATCCCTTTTTAGAACAAATGAGTTATAGCCTTTTATCCAAACAAAAGGAGGAAAAGTTTTATGCAATAAAATCATGAAATAGGAGGTATGTTTCTATTATTCATCCAATAAGGACTTTTTTATGGCTTGCAATTCGGCAATTTTATCGGGACTAACGGATGGATATTCTAAGTCAAGCTCATCAAGAGCAGTAATAATTGCCGAAGCAATGGCAATACGAGCATAGTTTTTATCATCGGCAGGAATAATGTACCAAGGCGATTTTTCAGTCGAAGTATTCTTTATCAACTCTTCGTAAGCGTTCATATAATCGTCCCAATATTGGCGTTCTTTAACATCTCCAGTACTAAATTTCCAGTTTTTGTCAGGGTCATCAATACGTTCTATAAAGCGTTCTTTTTGCTCTTTTTTTGAAACATTTAGAAAAAATTTGATAACGACAGTTCCGTTTCTATTCAAATATTTTTCATAATTTCGAATGTCTTGAAAACGGTCTTCCCAAATGGCTGCGGTAATCAATTTTTTGGGCAATTTTTGATTCATTAATATTTCTTCGTGCACTCTTACAACTAATACTTCTTCATAATACGAACGATTGAAGATACCAATTCGTCCCCGCTCTGGTAAATGCTTTTGGCAACGCCATAAAAAATCGTGATCTAATTCTTCAGAACTTGGTGCTTTAAAAGATGTCACCTGACAACCTTGAGGATTTACGCCCGACATCACATGCTTGATAGCACCATCTTTTCCTGCGGCATCCATCGCTTGAAAAATAATAAGAAGCGACCATTTGTCTTGGGCATACAAAATATCTTGCATTGCCGCCAAGGCATCAACGCCTAATTGCAATGTTTCTTTTACCAATGATTTCCCTTCTGAGCCTAAATTAAAGCTAGCTTTGGTTTCATAGTCTTTTAAACGAAAATCATCTCCTTTTCCTACGCAATATTGTTTCGAAAATTTTTCAGCTTTTTTTATAAGTTCTTTTTTACTTAAATTATTTAATTCTCCAGCATTTTCTTCAAAAAAATTAGAGTTTTTAGAATTGGATTTTGACATAATTTAAAATGGTTTTAATTTGTTGGTAAAAAGAAAATAGGTGTAAAAATGATGTGAATATTGAGTAATAATTTAAAATCTAAAGTCCTGAAGTTGTTAAATAATCAATATTCATTTCAAAAATAGTGAAAAAACAGTTACCATTTCAGCAGCTTGAATAAATGATAAAAGAAAAAAGGGCTACTCACAACTTGTGAAATAGCCCCTTTTGGTTGAAATATATAGAGTATCAACTCGCAAAAAGCAAGATGAGTAATTGGGCCACTAAGATTCTACTGATGGTTACCAATGGATAAACAGTAGCGTACGATTGATTAGGAATATCTGAATCTAAATATTTAGTACTAAATGCTAGGGCTGCTGGATCGGTATAGGAACCGCTCATAATTCCGACCATTTGATAGAAATTTAATTTGAAAACAAATCGACTAATCAATACTAATATCGTCAATGGAATAAAAGTGATATAACAACCGTAATAAATCCACATCCAACCGTTATTTTCAACAAAACTATCAGCGAAACCGTGACCGGCTTTGATACCTACAGCAGCAAAGAACAAACAAATCCCAAAATCCTTCATAAAGTGAATCGCACCATTATTAATATACGAATGTATAACTCCAACTCCTCCGTATCTACTGATGAATAAAGCGGCTAAAAGTGGACCTGCAGCCAAACCTAATTTTAATGGAACGGGTAAAGAAGGGATGAAAAATGGAATAGAACCAATAATAACACCAAAAATTAATCCACCAAATAGAGATAGAAAATCCGGTTCTAATAATATTTTTTTGGAGTTTCCTATAATTTTTTCAGCTTCTTCAATAGCTTGTCTATTTCCAACAACCATTAAAGTATCTCCATAAAACAATTCTAAAGAAGGTTGCGCCAATAGTTCTAAACCAGAACGAATAACACGGGTCACTCTAACGTCATATTGGTTGTATAAATCCAATTGCGACAATGTTTTGTGTGTAGCTGTTTTTTGGGTTACACTTATAATTTTTGTTGTAATATCATCTTCCGATTCGATAAATAAATCGGTTGAAACTTTTCCCACATGATCAATAAAATTAGTAATATCTTTTTGTTTAGCCACAACCATCAAAACGTCTTTTCTATTGATGACAGCATCTAAAGAAGGCGAATAGACTACTGTGGTTCCACTATGTTTTTGTCTTGAAATAATGACATCTTCAATTTTATATTCTTTCAAAACTTGTTTGATTGTTTTACCAAAAACTTCAGGATTTGAAACCCTACATTTTTGACGAACGATTTTATTTTCGGAGTCTTTATTTTTCTCTTTTAGCAAACTAACTTCTTTGTTCAAATCTATTCTCAAAAACGTTTTCGACAATATGATAAGAAGGATAATCCCAAAAACTCCAACTGGATAAGTAATAGCATAAGCAATTGCTGGATCCGAAAAGTAATCGGCAGGAAGATTTAATTGTTTTTGAATTTCGATCAGCGTCGATTTTGCAGCTCCTAATCCAGGTGTGTTGGTTACCGATCCCGACATCAATCCAACGGCATTTTCCACTTTAATGTTAGCCAATAAATGAATAAGATAGGTAATGATACCGCCTAAAAATACTGTTCCCACTCCCAAAGCATTAAATACAAGCCCTTCTTTTTTAAAGGATGAAAAGAAGGTTGGTCCCACTTGAATACCAATTCCGTAAACAAATAATATTAAACCAAATTCACGAACAAATTGAAGTAATTCAGAGTTCATTGTAAATCCAAGATGACCTAAGAAAAGACCAACAAACATTACAGCAGATACTCCTAAGGAAATTTTTCCAAACTTAATTTTTCCTACAAAAAATCCGACACTTATAGCCAAAAACAATACAATTAATGACTGTGTCATCTCCGGCTCATCAGTCGGAGTGAATAAAAATCTAAACCATTCGAACATAATATAAAAATTTAATAATTAGACATTTTGCAAAAAAAAAATATTTTAGTTGTTCCTTATAAATAACTTTTTAATCATTACATTCAGGTCTTTTCCTTTAACGGTATAGGATTTGAATACAACAACTGGAAATGCAACACCAAAGGCCAATGCAAATAGAATGAAAATGGTAGAAATTCCATAAGAAAAAGTTTGTATTACTTCTTCAACTGATGGTTTTTGATTTTTGTCACCACTGATCCAATCTATCATTCCCATCATAAATTCATAACTTATTAAACCTGGAATCATATTGATTACAGCTGGAATCATAAAAATAATAGGTGGAGTATGTGCTCTGTGGGCAAAGTACATTCCGGAAATCCCTACAAACGAAGAAGCTATAAAAATAGACAAGGTAAGATTCATACCTAATTCTGTGAATAAGATATATTTTATCAAATACCCAAATGCTCCAAGTAAGAATACCGTCCATAAAGCCCTTTTTGGAGTGTTGAACATAAGCGCAAATCCCAGTGAAGTGACTCCTCCAAAAATTAGTTTAGAAATCTCAATTCCCAAACCTTGCGGTTCGAATGCTGCTCTTATTTGTGTCTGCAAAAGCGATAAATCAAAAGCATTCAATTCATTCAATAAAGGTATGCTAAATATCATTGTAGTTGTAAAGAAACCGAAGGCAATCATCAAAATAAGCATAAAGCTATAAATAAAACGAGCGGTTCCAGACTCGAAATAGCCTTCTAAATAATCGATAAACGCATTAATCAATACTGCACCAGGAATAAGGTACAATACTGAGACCACCATAGCTTCTTTGACCTGTATATTAAAAAATACTCCTGAAAAATGTATGAATAAGGTAGAAATAGTTGCGCCAATAAAAAAAGCAACCATATGATTGTGATGCTTCAACATTAATGATCTTCTAACATAATATCCAAATAAAGTAGAAAAGTAAACTATTAAGGATTGCAACCAATCGCCATCAAATAGCATACAAAGTGCTACACTTGCAAAGGGAGCCAAAGCATATAATTGCAAATCTGAATATACTTTTTTGGCTTTAATTTGTTTTAATGTGGCTTTTATTTCTTCAATCGAAATCTTATTTTCGAACACATCCCAAGATAAAATACTGATTTCAGAGATGGTTTCAAAATTTAATCCTTTGGCTTTTATGGTTTTGGCAAGAGTGTGTGCCTTGTGTTTATGTTCTTTATAAACCGATATTACAATTCCTGTGTAAGTCAAAACCAACTCACAATGATATCCTAAACCAACAGCAATTCTTTCTAAGTTTCGAATGATTCTTGCCGTATGAGCACCACTGGTAATCATCATCTCTCCAATTTCAGTTAGTAGATGAAGCACAGATTGTGTCTTTCTATCTTCGATTATTTTTTGAGGTTCGTTTGACATAATTATATGAATTTGGAAATAAATTTCCTATTATTTCTTTGTCAAAATTAGCAATAAATTATTTAGTAAATATGATATTTATCATATAAAAAACCTCGCGAAGCCTTGAAAACAAAGAAAACGTTTTCGTAGATTTTTTGAAAATATGATAAATATCAGGTTTGTTAGCTAAGAATTTCGTAATTTTGAAAATGAATTTAAGGAATAAAACAAATAAAAAATTGAACTATGAAAAACATTAGAATTATTCAGGAATTACACAATTTAGGAATTACAGGATATCATGAAGTGTCCTACAATCCATCTTATGAAGAATTGTATCAAGCAGAAGTATCTCATAAAAGAAAAGGTTTCGAAAAAGGAGCTTTGACTGATACAGGATGTGTGGCGGTTAAAACAGGAATATTTACAGGTCGTTCTCCTAAAGATAGATATATAGTAAAAGATGATGTTACTAAAGATACCATTTGCTGGGATAAAGAATCTGGAATTAGTACTCCTAATTATCCAACGACAAAAGCAGTATGGGACGATTTAAAAGCACTGACTTTAGAGCAACTTTCTACCTCTCCAAAATTATATGTTGTTGATGCATTTTGCGGAACAAATGTCGATACAAGACTTAAAGTACGTTTCGTGATGGAAGTAGCTTGGCAAGCTCACTTTGTAACTAATATGTTTATTCGACCTTCAATCTATGAACTAGAAAACTTTGGAACACCTGATTTCATTGTGATGAATGCATCTAAAGCAACTAATCCAAACTGGAAAGAGCAAGGGTTGAATTCTGAAAACTATGTGTTATTCAATCTTACCGAAAAAATTCAAATTATCGGTGGAACTTGGTATGGTGGTGAAATGAAAAAAGGAATGTTCGCCATGATGAACTATTACTTACCATTAAAAGGAATGGCTTCTATGCACTGTTCTGCTAACGTTGGACCAGAAGGTGATGTGGCTGTTTTCTTTGGACTTTCAGGAACAGGAAAAACTACTTTATCTGCCGACCCAAAAAGATATTTAATTGGTGATGACGAACACGGTTGGGATGATAATGGTGTTTTCAATTACGAAGGTGGATGTTATGCAAAAGTGATTGACTTGAGCGAAAACAACGAACCAGACATTTGGAGAGCAATAAAAAGAGACGCTTTATTAGAAAATGTTATCGTTGATGAGTATGGTGAAATCAATTATTATGACCATTCAATCACTGAAAATTCAAGAGTTTCTTATCCAATTTACCATATTAGCAAAATTGTATTGCCTTCAAAAGCAGGACACGCGAGCAAAATCATCTATCTTTCTGCTGACGCATTTGGTGTATTGCCTCCAGTTTCTATCCTTACTGAAGATCAAGCAGCGTATCACTTCCTTTGCGGATATACTTCTAAATTAGCCGGAACCGAAAGAGGAATTACTGCTCCAGAACCATCTTTCTCACCAGCATTTGGTGAAGCTTTCTTAACATTACACCCAACACAATATTCAAAAACATTGATTGGAAAAATGAAAGAACACAAAGCAACAGCTTATCTTGTAAATACAGGATGGAACGGTACAGGAAAAAGAATTTCTTTGAAAAATACCAGAGCTATCATTGATGCTATTATCAACGGAGATATCAATAAAGCGGAAACTAAAACTATTCCTTTCTTGAATTTAACTTTCCCAACTGCATTGCCAAATGTAAGCGAAGGAATTCTAGACCCAAGAGATTCTTATGCTGATAAAGCGGAATGGGAAGCTAAAGCAAAAGATTTGTCTGCTCGTTATATCAAATATTTTGAGCAATACACAGGTAACGAAGAAGGAAAACGTTTAGTTGCTGCTGGACCTTCATTAGAGCCTAATGCTGTTGAAGCATAATATTTTTTCACAGTTTTAAATTTATAACCATCTGTTGGTGTCTTTTTTTTTTAAAACAATACTACAGATGGTTTTTAACAATTTGTTTGCATTAAGTTAAATAAAAAATTGCTTTGTAAACATATTTTCTATTATATTTGCAATCGAAATCAAAAGATTATCAAATTAAAAAGTTATGTTATCAATTCAATTGCATCACCATCATTCTCATTATTGCTCTCAAGCGATGTGTTAATGATATGTATGTAAAATCATATTTAAAAACCCGTTTGAGTATATCAAACGGGTTTTTTATTTTATTTCCGTTTTATACTCAAACAAAATAGTATAAAAACAAAAAAAACAAAAAAAATGAGTATTTTAAAAATTGCCATTCAAAAATCAGGACGTTTAAACGAAGACAGCATCCAAATTCTAAAAGATTGCGGAATTTCCATCAACAACGGAAACGACCAACTCAAAGCCGAAGCAACTAATTTTCCATTAGAAGTTTTGTACCTTAGAAATTCAGATATTCCTCAATATCTAATTGACGGAGTGGTTGATATTGCTATTGTTGGCGACAATCTTTTGGTAGAAAAAGGAAAAAATATCAAAGTAATTCAAAAATTAGGTTTTTCTAAATGTAAAGTTTCTGTAGCCGTTCCAAAAACATTCGATTACAAATCAATCAAAGATTTAGAAGGAATGCGTATTGCGACTTCTTATCCAAATACGGTTATCGATTATTTTGCAAAATTCGGAATGACGGTTGACATTCACCAAATCTCAGGTTCAGTTGAAATCGCACCAAACATTGGTCTTGCCGACGGAATTGTGGACATCGTATCGAGCGGAAGTACTTTATTCAAAAACAATCTGAAAGAAGTAGAAGTGATTTTCAAGAGTGAAGCCATTTTAGCCGTTTCGCCAAAAGTAACTCCAGAAGTGCAATCTATCATCAATACACTTCAATTCCGAATAGAATCTGTTTTGAGAGCGAGAAAATCAAAATACATCTTGATGAACGTTCCTAACGATAAAATTGAAGCCATTGGTAAAATATTACCAGTTTTAAAAAGCCTTACCGTTATGCCATTGGCAGAAGAAGGTTGGAGCAGCGTTCATTCCGTAATCGACAAAGACACTTTTTGGGACGTTATCGACCAATTGAAAGAAGCCGGAGCCGAAGGAATTTTGGTTTGTCCAATCGAGAAAATGGTTTTATAATTTATGATGTCAATTCAGGATATCTCACCGAGCGCAGTCGAGATGCTTTAAATCACATAACAATGAACAAAATATTCAATCCAAAACCCGAAACTTGGTCGGCTATTCTAAAAAGACCAACTCAAACCATCGATGATATTGAGGTTACTGTGAAAGAAATTTTCAAGGAAGTTCAAAAGAAAGGGGATGAGGCTGTCGCCAAATACACTTCGCTGTTTGATGGCGTGCTTTTTGAAAATATCGAAGTTACTCCCTCAGAAATTGGAGAAGCCATTGCAACGATTCCTGAGGAATTGAAAACTGCCATTCAATTGGCAAAATCGAATATAGAAAAATTTCATTCAGCACAAAAGACCGCTAAAATTGAAGTTGAAACTGCTGAAGGAGTATTTTGTTGGCAAGAAAAACGACCGATTCAAAAAATTGGTTTGTACATTCCGGGCGGAACTGCACCTTTATTTTCAACCGTTTTGATGTTGGCTGTTCCTGCAAATATTGCGGGTTGCAACGAAATTGTTTTGTGTTCACCACCAGATAAAACTGGAAAAATTAATCCAGCGATTTTGTACACTGCTAATTTATGCGGTGTAACCAAAATTTTGAAAGTGGGTGGAATACAAGCGATTGCAGGAATGACTTTTGGAACGAAATCCATTCCAAAAGTGTACAAGATTTTTGGACCAGGCAATCAGTTTGTGACCGTAGCCAAACAATTGGCAACTCAATTTGGTGTAGCAATTGATATGCCAGCTGGTCCTTCGGAATTGTTGCTTGTAGCTGATGATACTGCTGTTCCCGCTTTCATCGCTTCCGATTTATTGTCGCAAGCGGAACACGGAATCGATAGCCAAGTAATTTTGGTTTCAACTTCAAAAACATTGATTGATGAAGTCGAGGCAGCAATTCAAACCCAACTAGCAGTTTTACCAAGAAAAGCCATTGCTGAAAAAGCCATAGCCAATTCGAAATTAATTTATGTCGAGAATGACAAAACTGCTTTGGAATTAATCGACGAATACGGTCCAGAACACTTTATTATTTGCACCAAAGACGAAGATTTTTATGTAAATAACATTGGGAATGCTGGTTCGGTTTTTATTGGAAATTATACACCGGAAAGCGCCGGAGATTATGCTTCTGGAACCAATCATACTTTGCCAACAAATGGTTATGCCAAGAATTACAGCGGCGTGAATCTCGATAGTTTTACCAAATCGATGACATTCCAAAAAATATCCGAAAAAGGAATTCAAAATATTGGCAAAGCAATAGAAATTATGGCAGAAGCCGAAGGTTTACAAGCACATAAAAATGCAGTTACTTTAAGATTGAAAGATTTAAAAATTGAAAAATAAAATCAGCTTTTATCCGTGTTTTTGCTTTAGCAAATCCTTTTTATCAGCGTCCAAAATATAATATAATGAATGTTTTTAATATAAATAATTTAGTCCGTGAAAACGTGAAGTCGATGAAGCCTTATTCTTCGGCACGTGACGAGTTCGAGGATTTTGACACCGCCGATATGATTTTCTTGGATGCCAATGAAAATCCGTTCCAAAATGGTGTGAATCGGTATCCTGATCCACAACAAAGTAGTGTAAAAGCGGTTTTGGCGAAGCAAAGAAATGTAAACCCAAGTCAAATTTTACTAGGAAACGGAAGTGATGAAGTGTTGGATTTATTGTTCAGAGCTTTTTGTGAACCAAAGGTTGACAATGTAATAACTTTGCCTCCAACTTACGGAATGTATGGTGTTTTGGCCAATATCAACGCGGTTGAAAATAGAGAAGTTTTGCTTTCAGAAGATTTTCAGCCACAATTAGGCCCCATTTTAGAGGCAATTGACGCTAAAACAAAAATTATATTTCTGTGTTCCCCAAACAATCCAACAGGAAACACTTTTACAGATGGTTATATTGCTTTTTTATTGCAAAACTTCAATGGTTTGGTAGTAATCGACGAAGCCTATATTGATTTTTCTAAAAAGAATACTTGGATTAGCGAATTAGCCAACTATCCAAATTTAATTATTACACAAACTTTGTCAAAAGCCTATGGTTTGGCAGGAATTCGATTGGGAATTTGTTATGGTTCGGCTGAAGTAATTTCGGTTTTAAACAAAATAAAACCGCCTTACAATGTGAATGAATTGACACAACAAAGAGCTTTGGAACGATTGAGTGATCCAGAAAAGATAAAATCTGAAATTGCATCAATTATTGAGCAAAGAGAAGAATTACTTAAAGTATTAGTTGATGTAAATTTTGTAGAAAAAATCTATCCAACTGAAGCCAATTTCATCTTGATAAAAGTGGATGATGCTAATAAAAGATACGAAGAATTAATCGCCAAAGGAATTGTAATTCGCAACCGAACAACGCAACCTTTATGCGAAAATACCTTGCGTTTGACGATTGGAACGGAGGCAGAAAATATAAAATTAATGGAGGCGTTACAAGCCTAATTTTTACTCCTTACAGGTTTTTAAAAACCTATAAGGTGTAATCAAAATCAATAAATCAAATGAAAAAAATACTTTTTATAGATCGCGATGGAACGATGGTTTTAGAACCAAACGATTATCAATTGGACAGTTTCGAAAAATTGGAATTCTATCCAAAAGCCTTTCAATATCTAGGAAAAATTGCTAATGAATTGGATTTCGAATTGGTGATGGTTACCAATCAAGACGGTTTGGGAACCGATTCGCATCCAGAAATTAATTTCTGGCCAGTGCACCATTTGATAATGAAAGCTTTTGAAAACGAGGGCGTTGTTTTCAGCGAAGTGCTGATTGACAAAACATTTCCTAACGAAAATGCTCCAACTCGCAAGCCAGGAACGGCTATGTTGACGAAATATATCAACAATCCTGAATATGATTTGGAAAATTCATTCGTAATCGGAGACAGAATAACCGATGTAGAATTGGCTAAAAATCTAGGTTCAAAAGCCATTTTCATCAGCAAGGACGAAGAATTGGGAAGTGATGAAATCTCTTCAAAAAGACACGAATTAGATGCTGTTATTGCTTTGCAAACCACAGAATGGAAAACCATTTATGAGTTTTTGAAATTGGAAGAACGTTCAGCTTCAATTACCAGAAAAACGAATGAAACCGATATTTTCATCAACTTGAACCTAGACGGAACAGGAAAAAGTAAAATCGAGACTGGAATTGCTTTTTTCGACCATATGCTGGATCAAATCGCTCGCCACGGACAAATGGACTTGGAAGTTATCGTAAAAGGAGATTTAGAAGTCGATGAACACCACACAATTGAAGATACTGCGCTTGCCTTGGGAGAAGTTTTTGCCAAAGCATTGGGAAATAAATTAGGAATCGAACGTTACGGTTTTTGTTTGCCAATGGACGATTGCTTGTCGCAAGTAGCCATTGATTTTGGAGGTAGAAACTGGTTGGTTTGGGAAACCGAATTCAAACGCGAAATGGTGGGCAAAATGCCAACAGAGATGTTCTATCATTTCTTCAAATCCTTTTCGGATGGAGCCAAAGCCAACATCAATATTAAAGCCGAGGGAACGAATGAGCATCACAAGATTGAAGCGATTTTCAAAGCTTTCGCCAAAGCGATAAAAGTAGCCGTAAAACGTGATACGGAAAAGATGATTTTACCATCGACAAAAGGGATGCTTTAATAAAATATAAATTTTGAATTATTAAGAGTTAAATATTCTTAATGAAACTTAATTTTCTTAATGGTTTAAGATAAATGAAAATTGTAATCATAAATTACGGAGCAGGAAATATTCAAAGCATTATGTTTGCCATCGAAAGATTGGGATACAAAGCGGTTTTGAGCAACAATCCTGACGAAATAAAAGCAGCCGATAAAGTGATTTTTCCAGGAGTGGGAGAAGCGAGTTACGCAATGAAAATGCTAAAAGAAAGTGGTTTAGATACCTTAATTCCAACATTAAAACAACCAGTTTTTGGAATTTGTCTCGGAATGCAGTTGATGTGCAATCATTCTGAAGAAGGCGATACCAAAGGTTTGGGGATTTTTGATGTAAATGTGGTCAAGTTTACCAATAAAGTAAAAGTACCCCAAATGGGTTGGAATGTTATTTACAATTTAAAATCAGATCTGTTCAAAGGAATTGCGGAAAGAGAATATATGTATTTGGTTCATAGTTTTTACGCACCAATTTGCGCTGAAACCATTGCTACAACCGATTATGAGTTGGAATATTCATCCGCATTGGAAAACGATAATTTCTACGGAACCCAATTTCACCCAGAAAAAAGTGGTGATGTTGGGGAGAAAATCCTGGAGAATTTCTTGAAACTTTAAAATTTCAATGGCAAAAATCAATTTCAATGGCAATTTCAAATCTAAAATCTGAACTCTAAAATCATAAATGGAATGAGAATAATACCTGCAATAGACATCATCGACGGAAAATGTGTTCGCTTGTCGAAAGGCGATTACAATACCAAAATCATATACAACGAAAATCCGCTGGAAGTGGCCAAAGAATTTGAAGCCCACGGAATCGAATATTTGCATTTGGTGGATTTGGATGGTGCCAAATCAAGCAAAATAGTCAATTACAAAATATTGGAACAAATTGCTTCACAAACCAAACTGAAAATTGATTTTGGTGGTGGATTGAAAGCTGATTCTGATTTGAAAATCGCTTTTGAAAGCGGTGCAAACCAAATTACAGGTGGAAGTATCGCAGTAAAAAACCGTGCTATCTTCGAAAAATGGATTGCAGAATACGGTTCGGACAAAATCATTTTGGGAGCCGATGCTAATAATGAAAAAGTTGCTGTTTCAGGCTGGTTAGAAGATTCGAATGAAGATTTGGTTCCGTTTATTCAAGACTATCAAACCAAAGGGATTGAATACGTAATCTGTACTGATATTGCCAAAGACGGAATGCTGGAAGGACCTAGTTTTGATTTGTATGCCAAAATTTTAGACCAATCAAAAGGATTGAAATTAATCGCTTCAGGAGGAATTTCCACATTCGATGAATTGCCAAAATTAGCCGAGTTAGGTTGTGAAGGAACCATCATTGGAAAAGCCATTTACGAAGGAAGAATTTCGTTGAAACAATTGGAAAATTATATAATTGGTTAATAGTTTATTGTTGATGGTTTGTAGTTGTAAAACCGAACCATAAACCATAAACAAACCAACAATAAACACAGATATGCTTACAAAAAGAATAATCCCTTGTCTGGACATCAAAAACGGGCGTACCGTTAAAGGTGTTAATTTCGTAGATTTGCGCGATGCAGGCGATCCTGTGGAATTAGCGAAAATCTATTCGGATGAAGGTGCAGATGAATTGGTTTTCCTAGACATTTCGGCAACAGAAGAACGCAGAAGAACCTTGGTCGATTTAGTTCGAAAAGTGGCGGCAACCATCAATATTCCGTTTACGGTTGGTGGCGGAATTTCCGCAGTTTCGGATGTAGAAGTTTTGCTTCAAAACGGAGCGGACAAAGTTTCGATCAATTCATCAGCGGTGAAAAATCCACAATTGATTAACGATTTGGCACAGAAATTTGGAAGCCAATGTGTGGTTGTGGCCATTGATGCCAAGCAAATTGATGGTGAATGGATGGTGCATTTGGTGGGTGGAAAAGTGCCGACAGAGATTAAATTATTCGATTGGGCAAAAGAAGTAGAACAAAGAGGAGCTGGTGAAATCTTGTTTACGTCAATGAATCACGATGGAACTAAGAATGGATTTGCTAATGAAGCTTTGGCTAAATTATCAAGTTTGGTCAATATTCCGATTATAGCTTCGGGCGGAGCGGGAAATATGCAACATTTTGTGGATACCTTTGTAGAAGGAAAAGCAGATGCGGCTTTGGCAGCAAGTGTATTCCATTTCAAAGAAATTGAAATCAAGACTTTAAAAAGAGAACTTAAAAATAATAATATAGAAGTTAGGATTTAAATCTAAAATCCTAAATCTAAAATCTAAAATAAAATGAACGTAGATTTTTCAAAAAGCGCACACGGATTGATTCCAGCGATAATTCAAGATAGCGAAACCAAAAATGTTTTGATGCTGGGTTATATGAATGCAGAATCATATCAAAAAACTTTGGATACTCAAAAAGTAACATTTTACAGTCGTTCCAAACAAAGACTTTGGACAAAAGGCGAGGAAAGTGGTAACTTTTTAAACTTGGTTTCCATCAAAAATGACTGCGATGGAGATACACTTTTGATACAAGTAAGACCAGAAGGACCTACATGTCATACAGGTGCAGATAACTGCTGGCAAGAACCTAACAATCAAGAATATGGATTTCTTTCTAATTTAGAAAACACAATCAAATCTCGCAGAGAAAATGCAGATTCTGAGAAAAGTTATGTAGCTTCTTTATTCGAAAAAGGAATCAATAAAATTGCTCAAAAAGTGGGTGAAGAAGCGGTAGAGGTGATAATTGAAGCCAAAGATGACAACGATCATTTGTTCTTAGACGAAAGTGCCGATTTGCTTTTTCATTATTTAATTCTATTGCAAGCCAAAGGATTTCAATTGAATGATGTTGTGAATGTTTTAAAAGGCCGCCAGAAATAAGAATTCTTCTTAGCGAATTTTCATCAATAAAACCCAATGGGAATCTATTTTCTATTGGGTTTTCTTTTTTTCTTTTATATCAAATGGCAATCCACTATATTTACTTTTTATTACAAATGACAATACCACAATGCAAGAGATGAGTTCAGGGAATACAGTCACAACACAAGAAATTAACAATAAAAATACCGGGCTTCAAATTCGTTTAAAAACCGATGAAGATGATTCACGACCTGTTTATATTTCAGGAAATTTCAACAATTGGAGAACGCAAGACAAAAATTTTATAATGGAAAAAATTGGTGTAAATCTATACCAGTTTGAATTTCCATCGAATTTTATTTATCCCAAGGAATTACTTTATAAATTTACAAAAGGGGATTGGAGCGAAGTTGAAATTGGGAAAAATAATGAAATAACTTCCAACAGATCAACAAAAATGCACTCTGGAATATTAAATGAATATGTGCCCAAATGGAGAAAAAATTGGTTGCCTTTCAAAACCAATTATTTGCCTAAAGTTTTACTTATTTCAGACGAATTTGAAATTCCACAACTCAATAAAACCAGAAAAATATGGGCGTTGCTTCCGCACGATTACGATACTTCAAATGAAAGTTATCCAGTAATGTATTTGCAAGATGCACAGAATTTATTCAATGAAAATGCGCAATATGGCAATTGGGAAATAGACAAAAAGCTGGCAGTTATGGCCGAATATAAAATTGGAAAAATCATCATAATCGCCATAGAACACGCTGAAAAAGAACGGATAAAAGAATATAATGTTGGCAAAACACTACTTGGAAAAGGACAAGGGAAAAAATACATCCGATTTATGACCGAAACCCTAAAACCTTTTGTTGATAGTAATTTTAGAACCAAAAAAGAGCGAGAATTTACAGGAATAGGAGGAAGCTCGATGGGAGGATTAGTGAGTATTTTTAGTGGATTGCGCTATCCAGAAATTTATGGACGCTTAATGATTTTTTCACCTTCACTTTGGGTCGTTCCCAAACTAGAAATTGACTCTGATTCTGCTGAAAAAAGTGATACAAAAATTTATTTGTACGCAGGTGGTGACGAAAGCGAGACTATGATAGAGCAAGTGAAAAGTTTTAAGAAAAATATGATTGCAAGTGAATTTATAAAAGACAAAATGAAAATGAATTTGAGCATAAATATGGAAGGAAAACACAGTGAAAGGTATTGGAGCGACGAATTTCCGAAGGCAATTGAATGGCTTTTTTTTAACACAAAAGTAAATTAGACAATGAAAACAATTACAATAAAAAATCTTGAGGGATTTTCTGGAGCCATTTTAATTCCGGTTTTTGAAACATACGCAAAAAGTCTCGTTCCAATCGAATTCCACGGAGTTGCAGTTCCTTCAAAAGTATTTTACGGGAAAAAAGACACTCATTATGTGGTTGAAAAATACGATTGTCTTCATATATTTTTAGGCTTGGGAAAAGAAATTGATTATAAATCTTTGAAAACCATTTTCCGTAGAATTTCTTCCAAACAAAAAGAATCTTTTAATTCGGATGTGGCTTTGGTATTGCCCGAACAATTTTCGGCTGAACAAGTTGAAGCTGCTGTTTCAGGATTATTATTAGGAACTTACAATTTAGGTCATTTCAAAAAAGCAGAAAATCATCCTTTTTTAAATGAAAGTTTTAAGTTATCAATTCTTTCAAAAAAAGAGACTGATGAAACGGTTTCTAAAGCAATAAAAATAGCTACAGCACAACTCGAAATTTTGAACCTGGTTGATTTACCTCCAAACGTGGTTACTCCAAAATATTTATCCAATTGGGCCAATGAAAGCGGAAAAAAATATGGTTTTGAAGTGGAGACTTTAGGTTTCGAAACTTCTAAAAAAGCAGGTTTAGGTGCGTTTTTATCCGTTGGAAAAGGAAGTGAGAACGAACCACAATTTGTCATAATGAATTATGTTCCTGAGAATTTAAATGCCAAAACTAAGCATATTGGTTTGGTTGGAAAAGGAATCACTTTTGATACTGGCGGATTGAATATTAAAACCGCTGGAATGTTGCATATGAAATGTGATATGGCTGGTGGTGCAGCTGTTTTTGGAGCAATGCAGTTAATCGCCGATTTGAAATTACCCGTGAAAGTTACTGCTATTGTGCTTTGTGCCGAAAATTCAGTCGATGCTAAATCATTTTTACCTAGCGATGTCATTCATTCTTATAGTGGAAATTCCATAGAAATTATTGATACCGACGCCGAAGGAAGATTAGTTTTGGCCGATGGATTGTCTTATTTAATCAAAAATTTTAAACCTGAATACATTGTTGATATTGCTACCTTGACAGGAAGTAGCGTGGGAACTTTTGGTTATGAATGCGGTGCTTTATTTACCAATAATGAAGCTATTTCGAAGAAACTGCAAGAAAGTGGTGATGCCATAGGAGAAAGACTTTGGCAATTACCGCTTTGGGAATGTTACAAATCCGATATAGAAAGTGATATTGCCGACGTCAAAAATTACAGTGGAAAACCGGTTGCTGGAGCCATTTCGGCAGCCAAGTTTTTAGAATATTTCACAGAAAATCACAATGCTTGGGCGCATCTTGATATTGCTGGAGTTGCCTTTGGCGATGATGAATTTGCAAAAAGCAAACACGCAACCGCTTATGGAGTTCATTTATTGACTAAATTTATTGAAAATTTATAGACATGGGAAATCCTAAGACTTTTATTTGTGTTTCAAACTTTTTTAAAGGAGCTGATTTTTTAATTCATTTAAAAAATCTAGGCAACAAAGTATATCTGATTACTAGTGAAAAACTTCGGGATAAACCTTGGCCTTTTGACCATATCGACGAAGTTTTTTATATGGAAGGACAAGATACTGATTGGAACTTAGAGCATTTGTTATTGGGTGTTGGAAATTTTATGAAATCCAATAAGATTGATGCCATAATTGCTTTGGATGATTTTGATGTCGAAAAAGCTACTTTTCTTCGCGAAAACATTAGGATTGATGGGATGGGGCAAACTACTGGTCGCTATTTTAGGGATAAATTGGCGATGCGAATGAGAGCTAAAAGTTGCGGAATTTCGAATCCTAATTTCTGCTCTTTATTCAATGATTATGACATCAATACTTTTGCGGATACTATTTCACCTCCTTGGGTTTTAAAACCTCGTTCCGAAGCTTCTGCATCGGGAATAATAAAAGTCTATGACAAAGAAAATTTGTGGATTCACATTAACGAAATGGGTAATAATAGATTCAAATATTTATTAGAACAATTTCGACCTGGAGATGTGTATCATTGCGATAGTTTGGTTTTGAATGGCAAAATATTATTTAGCATTACCTCGAAATATTTGACAACACCAATGGAAATTTCTCAAGGTGGAGGAATTTTTCGTTCGGCAAATATTCCTTATGATTCTGAAGATGACAAAGCTATAAAAGCTGTAAACGAACAAGTTATCAAAGGATTTGGACTGAAACACGGTGCAGCACATTCAGAATATATCAAATGCAATGATAATGGAAAAATCTATTTTCTAGAAACTTCTTCCCGAGTTGGCGGAGCACATCTCGCCGAAATGATTGCCGAAGCCTCGAACATCAATCTTTGGAAAGAATGGGCTGCCATCGAAGATTCATTAGTAGAACAAACTAAATATGTTTTACCAAAGGTTAAAAAAGGATATGCAGGAATTGTTTTGACTTTATCCAAGTTTCAGCACCCTGATTTGTCTTCGTTTTCGGATCCGGAAGTTTGCTTTAGAGTTCCTTTAGATTATCACGCAGGATTGATTGTGAAATCAGATTTTAGCGAACGAGTTTTGGAATTATTAGACAATTATGCAGACCGATTAGTGAAAGATTTTGCTACTGTTGTGGAGCAAAAAAAGGTTGATAAGCTGCATTAATATGTTGTATTTTGTCATTTCGACGAAGGAGAAATCTCATAACGTGAGCAACTAATGTGATTTCTCCTTCGTCGAATGACAAATTTTGGACAAAACATTATAATTAAGTTTATCAACTTGCTGAATGAAAATCTTTTATTTTTTAAATTTTATGAATAAATATTTAAACATTGTTATTATTGCATTTCTAATTTCCAATACAGCAAATGCGCAAGAACTTCTAGGAAAAAAAGAAGACGTTTTCACCAGACAAGATACTCTTCGTGGTAGCATTACCAAGGAAAGAGCTTGGTGGGACGTGAAATATTACCATCTTGACATCAAAGTAAATCCCGCCGATAGCACGATTTCTGGTTCTAACACAGTTCGCTACAAAGTATTGAATTCCTATAACCGGATGCAAATTGATTTGCAAGAACCATTGGAAATCACTAAAGTAATTCAAGACGACAAGGAAGTAAAATATCAAAGAGAAGGCAATGTATTTTATATTGATTTGGTTGCGGCGCAAAATGTTGGAGAAATAAAAGAACTCACCGTTTTTTATGGTGGAAAACCAAAAATTGCAGTTCGCCCGCCTTGGGATGGAGGAATTACTTGGAACAAGGATGCGAATGGAAAACCTTTTATAGCTTCGACTTGTCAAGGATTGGGAGCCAGTGTTTGGTGGCCCAACAAAGACCATATGTACGACGAAGTCGATGATATGCTCATCAGTGTGAATGTTCCCAAAAATTTGACGGATGTTTCCAATGGTCGTTTGCAAAGTGTAACGGATATGAAGGATGGAACCAGAACTTTCAACTGGTACGTTTCCAATCCGATTAATAATTATGGTGTGAATATAAATATAGGCGATTATGTTTCTTTTTCCGAGGTGTTTGCTGGAGAAAAAGGCGATTTGGATTGCGATTATTATGTGCTGAGAGACAATTTAGAAAAAGCCAAAATTCAGTTCAAAGATGCACCAAAAATGTTGAAAGCTTTCGAACATTGGTTTGGCCCTTATCCTTTTTATGAAGACAGTTACAAACTCGTTGAAGCTCCGTATTTAGGAATGGAACATCAGAGTAGTGTTACTTATGGGAACGATTTCAAAAAAGGGTATCTCGGAAAGGATTTAAGCGGAACAGGCTGGGGATTAAAATTCGATTTTCTTATTATTCATGAATCGGGGCACGAATGGTTTGCCAATAATATCACTTACAAAGACATTGCTGATATGTGGATTCACGAAAGTTTTACCAACTATTCCGAAAGTCTTTTTGTAGAATATTACTATGGAAAAGATGCCGGAGCCGAATATGTCAGAGGAACACGAAAAGGAATAAAAAATGACAAACCTATTATTGGATATTACGATGTAAACATTGAAGGTTCTGGAGATATGTACCCAAAAGGCGGAAATATGTTGCACACTTTACGCCAAATCGTGAATAACGACGAAAAATGGAGAACCATTTTACGAGGTTTGAATAGCACTTTTTATCACCAAACCGTTACGACCAAACAAATTGAGGATTATTTAAGTCAAGCTGTTGGACTCGATTTGAAACCCTTTTTCGACCAATATTTGAGAGACATAAGAATCCCAACTTTAGAATATAAAGTTCAGGGCAACAGTCTAGAATACCGCTGGACGAATTGTGTTGCTGATTTCAATATGCCACTGAAAGTGATGATAAACGGAAAAGAAAAATGGCTAAAACCTCAAGCAGATTGGATTATTATGCTACAAACTCCTAAAGATTTAAAATTGGAAGTGGACAAGGATTTTTATGTGAATGTGGTGAAGAGTAAATAACAGGATTTAAAATTGGAACAAAAATATCAATTTAATTAAAAATTTATGAAAAAATCACTCCTAATCATATTCGCTTTTGTATTATTAAGCTGTGTGCAATTTGGCCAAAATAATAATGGAAAGTTGGATGAATTACTTGTAAAAAAGGAAGAATCACCAAAGAAACTTGGAATTGCTACTGATTCAACTTCTCTTTCTAAAACAAGTGAAATGTTAGATGAAGATAAATTTTGGTTAATAATAGATCATTCATTAAAGAAAAGTAGTAATCAAGAAGAGCAAGAAAAGATTTTAGTTCAAGAAATTGAACAACTTTCACCTAAAGAAATGATAGGCTTTCGATTAAGAACGGATAAACTTCTTTATGATACCTATAATTCTGAAATGTGGTGTGCAGGTTATATAATGAATGGGGGATGTTCGGATGACGGATTTGAATATTTTAGGTGTTGGTTAATATCTAGAGGAAAAAACACCTATTATAAAGCAAAATCGAATCCTGATTATCTTATTAACGAAATTAGTGAAGATTCAGAATTTTATGATTTCGAAAGTTTTTGGTATGTTGCATTGACGGCGTTTAAAAACAAAACTGGAAAAGAATTATATGATTATATTGACGATGAAAAGTTTAAAACAAATGAAGGAAATTATCCGAAATTTAAATTTACTTGGGAGGAAAATAATCCAGAAAGTATGAGAAAAATTTGTCCAAAACTATTTCAAAAATTTATAAAATAATTACTTTCCTACCTCTCAAACAACGCCAAAGTCCCGCCAACCCAATCTTTATCTTTATTGAATTTCACGCCAATCATTTCGCCACGGCTCAATCTTGCCAAGTTGCAGAGTAGAGTGGGAACGGTATCTTCTTTTTTCCAGACGCAAAGCACGCGCACTTCGCATTTTACTTTTCCTTCGGGAGATTGCACTATTGGGATGTAATTTACTTTTTTCTGGAGAATGTATAGTTCTTTTTCAACCACAGCTTCAACATCTTCTTTTTTGACGTGAAAAATGACACCCGAACCTGAGAAAGAAAATAATGGTTTCAGTACATAATTTTCTAAGTCTTCTGGAATTACTTTTAAATCACTTAGCAAAGTGGTTTCTATGAAATATTTGCCTTTCAGCATTGGCAAAATAAACTTGCTGATTCTGAAAAACCAGTTGGGATGTCCAGCCCATTCCACATCAAGATCGTCCGAGAAATGGAAATTCAGTTTTAAATCGGTTCTTAAATCCAATTCATCAAAAATCACGCGATTGTAGATGCGTTTTACTTGAATTTCTTCGCCTTCATCGTTTTTATAGAAAAGTTGCTTGCCTTTTTTTATTATCTCAGTGACACAAACTATCGGGATTCCAAGATCTCTTCGACAATAATAAAAATCGATTTTAGTGTTTTGTTTTTCGGGTTCTATTTCCAGTAAAATGACATTTTCTTTGGGGTGATTGTTGCAAATTACTTCCTCCAAAGTGTCATAATATTCTTCAATGGAAATACCATTTATAAACGGAGTTAATTCCGAAAGAAACGGATAATGTTTTACGAATTTTTCGTATAAATTGATTTGGTAGTTGTACAAAGAAGGAAATCCTTGCACCTCGATTAATTTTGGAATTACAACTCCATTTTCTTCGCAAATACCAAAATCGATGGCCAAAAAAGTGGTATGCTCGTCTTCGTTTGGAACTTTTTGATTTAATTCTAATGATTTATCTGTAAGCTTTTTAAAGTCTTTCTGTTGAATTAATTTTATAACATCGGAACAGCCTTCGAGTATTTGCGCTTTTAATTCATTGGAAACAAAAAATGGCGTTTCTCCCATTCGAAAAGTTGGTGCATAATTAAAATCCGAGGCAATATCATCCTTAAATTCCTGATACTTTTTATCAGTAAATTGGGAATTGAAAAGTTGTCTGTATTTGTCAATCATTTTAAAAGTATTAAGATGAAAGTATCAAGTATTAAGTTGAAAATATAAGTGTTGATACTAGCTAATTCGAAAGCATCTTTTTGCTAATCATCAAATCATTTATGGCAATTCTTAGGAAATTTGGAATCAAAGTTTCATTGGTTCTGTAAATTTTATCATCATCAACTAAATCTTCTAACATATTCCTGAATTTGGTATTGCCTTTCATTTTTTTAATTTTCTCTTTGGATTCTTTATTTCGCAAATTGGCAATAAAACTTATCGGGTCGGCTTCAGGATGAAATTGTGTTCCTACAAAATAGTCCGAAAATCGAACCGCCATAATTGCTCTTTCGTATTGGACGTAATCCCTGATTTTTTCCAAAGAAATAATTTTGGCACCATTTTCAGAAAAAACATTTAAGTGAGGCTGAACTACTTGATAATCTCTAGAATCGATAGCATAAAACGGATCAGCAAGACCTTCGAAAATTGGGTCTCCCAAACCTTCTTTGGTTTTATGAACCGTCATCACGCCAAAAGAGGTGTCATGACGTTTTGTGATTTCGGCTAATCCAAAGTGTTTACAAGCCATTTGAAAGGAATGACAAATAAATAAAACGTGTTTTTTAACGGTATTCTTTTTGTTCCATTGTATCAATTCGTCTATGAAAGCATAATATTTAGTATCCCAATTTCCGTCGCCAATCAAAGGGTTTCCTGGACCTCCAGTTGATATATAAATATCAAATTTTTTAATATCTGGCAATTCCGATTTTCCTCTTACATCAAAAATCTGGAAAGTTACTATTTGATTAAAACGGTTAATAATATCGATAATACAACGCATACCTTGATTAGGTGTGCCGTCATACATATCCAAAACCGCTATTTTTATGGTATTATTGTTCATTACTTGGTAAACTATTTTATTTGCAAAGATACCTTTTTAAATTTCAATGGCAATTTCAATGACAATGGCAATATCAATTTGCAACTGCAATCTGTAGTCTGGAACCTGATTAGAGTCCTTTTGAGAATTCCCCTGTAATAAAATCTACTACTTTGGTTAAATCATTAGTTTCTTCAAAAACTTTTAATTGTTTGTCGGCACCTGTTCCGTTTTTCATGATTTCATACACGTAATTGATTTGTTCACGACTGCCCAATTCATCAACAACATCATCAATAAATTCCAGTAATTCAACGATTAGCATCTTAGTTTCGACTTCTTTTTGAAGACCAAAATCAATCATATTTCCATCAATTCCATATCTGGCGGCTCGAAATTTATTTTCTTTTATCAATGCTAATCGATACACATTAAAACTCATATTATGCAAAGATAATTTATATAATTTGGCAACGATAGCTTGAATAATTGCAACAATACACATTGTTTCTTCGACGGTTAAACACATGTCGCAAATGCGAAATTCAATGGTATCATAAAAGGGATGCAATCGTAAATCCCACCATATTTTCTTTGGATTATCGATACAATTGGTTTTTACCAAAGTGTCCAGAAAATTATCATACGACGAAACAGAATCAAAATATTCGGGTAATCCTATTCGCGGAAACTTGTCAAAAACTTTTGTTCTGTAGGATTTGTATCCAGTTTGTCGTCCTTCCCAAAAAGGTGAGTTAGTTGAAAGCGCGAAAATATGAGGCAAGAAATAACAGGCTTGATTCATCAATTGCAAACCAATTTCTCGGTTTTCAATCCCAACATGACAATGCATTCCGAAAATCAAATTCGATCGTGCTGCATCTTGCAACTCATTGACAATATTGTGATAACGAGGGTCATCGGTTATAGGTTGGTCTTGCCATTTCGAAAAAGGATGTGTTCCAGCTCCACCAACAATTAAGCCTTGTTTATGGGCCAAATCTACGATATGACCTCTCAGTGATTTAATTTCAGCTTCGGCTTCTTGGATGTTTTTGCAAATATTGGTTCCCACTTCAACTACAGATTGGTGCATTTCGGCTTTGACCTGTTCGTTCAAAATTACTTTTGCACCATCGACAATTTTAGACAAATGGGAACGTAAATCTCTGGTTACGGGATCAATAATTTGGTATTCTTCTTCAACTCCAAGCGTAAAAACAGGTAATTTCTTCATAATAGAATTAAATTATTATTTAACAGAAACTGCGTCTTTGATGAAAGTACCCCAAGTCAAATTCATTTTACCAGGTTTCTGTTTTTTGGCAGCAGCGATTGCCATTTTCGCAGCATGTTCGACCACCCATTCGAAGTTTTCTGCTCCAACAGAAGTCAACTCAGCATCTGGCGCTGGATTTCCAAAATCTATAGCATAAGGAATGCCATCTCGAACCGCAAATTCTACCGTATTAAAATCATACCCCAAACCTTTGCAAAGTCTTAAAGTATAATCTTTTACGGTGGCTAATAGTTTTTTATCCACAGATGGGCCATCAATTACATAACGAAGATGATGCGGATTTCGTGGTTCGTATTGCATAATATGAACGTCTTTACAACCCAAACAGTAAACCCTAAAATATTCCGTAAAGACAATTTCTTCTTGCAACATCATCACTAGTTGTCCAGTTTCTTGATGTTTTTCCCAAAATTCTTCTTTGTTTTCTAATCGGTACACGTTTTTCCAACCACCACCTGCATAAGGTTTCATATAGGCTGGAAATCCGATGTAATCAAAAATTCCTTGCCAATCCATTGGATATTTCAAATTACGGAATGATTTTCCAGTAGTATCTGTTGGATGTTCAGCCGAAGGAAGAATTACAGTATTGGGTAGCGGAACGCCTAGAGTATCAGCCAAAGCATTATTAAAAAATTTATCATCGGCACTCCACCAAAACGGATTATTGATAACATTTGTTCCTGTTAAAGCAGCATTTTTTAGATAGGCTCTATAAAATGGAACATCTTGAGAAATTCGGTCAATAATTACAGCATATTCTCCATCTTTATTTTGAACTACTTTGTCGATAGAAACGGCTTCGGCAATAATACCTTTTTCGTTTTTTGAATTTACTCTGTCTATAAAAGCTTGTGGAAAAGTGTCTTCCATCCCGAATAATATTCCAATTTTTTTCATAAAATTATCTTTTAGTTTAATACTCTAATCTTTATGCTTACTTCTTTTAAAAAAACTTAATTCTTGATAAATAATGAGGAAACATCTCTTTCCATACTGGCCAATCATGTTCTCTATCAGGCCGAACATCAAGCCAATGATGAATATTTCGTTCACTTAAAACCCGGCTTAATTTCAGATTGGCATCGTAACAAATATCCCAGTTGGATGTGCCCAAGCAAATGTCCATATTCCAAAGTTCGTGGTCATTCAATCCATGCAAATAATCTTCGGGACTGTTGTAGAAAACATCGTCATCATGATATCCATCCATAAAACTTTTGATACTGAAAGCACCTCCCATAGAAAAAACATGACTTACATAACCCGGATGCCGAAATGCAAAATTGGCTGCGTGATAACCACCAAAACTACAACCAGCAACAGCAACTTTTCCTGATGGAGTATTATTTTTTACTTTTTCGACAATTTCATGACAAATCATTTTATCGTACCAAGTATGATTTTGAATTCGGTGAACAGGATGAATTTGCTTGTTGTAAAAACTGTCTTTATCGATACTTGCAGGACAAAATATTTGCACCAAACCTTGTTCGATAAACCATCTTGCGGAGTCAATTAAACCCATATCCTTGTTTTCGTGAAAACTACCCATAGAAGTTGGAAAAAGGATTACTGGATAGCCAGCATGACCAAAAACGAGCATTTCTATTTCTCTACTTAAATTGGGGGAGTACCATTTGAAATATTCTTCTTTCATATATGTAGATTTTTATTTTTTAGTTGTCATATATGGTATCACCTTTTTTCTTAAAGGTGTTTGTTTGCAACAAACTTGTTTTTAGTGGTGATTTCATGCTTCCTATTTTTTAACAATTATAATGAAAATAATGAAACTAAAATCAAAAATAGTTAATTAAAATTAATATTTTTTAAAATAACTTAATGACTAATTATCGGGTAATTTGCTATAATAATTGCACTTGACTTTTCAATCTTTCGATAAGCATTCCCATCATTCTTTTGTTGAGACTTGAGGAGTTTTTGATGTACAATTCATATTCATCGATGGTGAATAAGGCTATTATCATTCCTTTCAAAGCGTTTCGAAATTTGATGTCTTTTTGGATTGAATTTTCTATGGTAGCCATTTTTTTTTCGACTGAAAAGGAGTTGAAATCTATTCTGTTTTTCCCCAAATGATTGATAAACGAAGCGATAAACAAATCATTTTGGAGTTTCAAAATAGGGCGCAATACCTCGTTTTGAAATAATTCATCGGAAGAAGATTGATGAGTTACTGTGCCAATGGTTTCGCCTCGAAATTTTTTTAGAAAAGCATCTCTTTGATCCATATTTTTTTTTCTTTAAAATTAAAAAAAATGAATTAAGAAAACCTTATTTTCGCATTTATAAAAAAAGATTATGCGATTTCATACTAGAAAATGGGTAAAACCCGAAGATTTAAACCCAAACGGAACCTTATTTGGCGGTAAATTATTGGCTTGGATTGATGAAGAATTGGCTTTATACACCATAATTCAATTGGAAAATACTAAAATTGTAACGAAGTATATGTCGGAAATCAATTTTAGAAGTTCAGCCCGTCAAGGCGATATCATCGAAATTGGCATCGATGTGGTAAAATTTGGAAAAACATCGCTCACTTTAATTTGTGAAGCTCAAAATATGATGACTCGCGAAACAATTATCACCATCGAAAGTACAACAATGGTGAATTTGGGCTCTGATGGTAAACCAAAACCACACGGAAAAATTGAAATTGAATATATAAAAGACCGTTTAGGTAATTAGAATTTTACATTTTTCCTTTTCAAACGAAATTCTAGTTTACCTTTTTTGTGAAATTATATTTTTCTCAAATATTTTTTTTCAATGAAAAAAGTAGCAAAGGGTAGAAGGGAAGCGCCCAGAATAATTAAAGTAGTTTTATAATCCCATTCTTGAGATTTTTTTAGCAAAACGGCCAACAAAACATATCCTATAAATAAAATTCCGTGGGTCATTCCTATTGGATACAACAAAATTTTGTAAAGTTCCATATTTGATGGTTTGATAAAAAGCATATTGAAAAATAAAACTAAATATGAAATTCCTTCTAGGATGGCAATGTTTTTGAAAATTCTTAGCATAAAAACGGGTTTTCTAAATTCGAAGCGCAAAACTAAGTATTATCATTGATTTAAAAGTGAATTAATTCCTAAAGTAAATTACTTTTGCATAAATATACTTTAAAAATGAGCAAACGCGATTTAAAAAAATACCTTCAAGAACTCGATAAAAGTCAACTCGAAGAGCAAATTATTGAGCTTTACGAAAAATTCACCCCCATAAAAGTATATTATGATTTTGTTTTCAATCCAAAAGAAGACACGCTGCTAAAGGAATCTAAAATAAAAATTTCGAATGAATATTTTCCTCAACGAACTTCAGGAAAACCTCGAAGACCTAAAATGCGTCGTTCGGTAGCTCAAAAATACATCAAACATTTTATTCTTTTGGGAGTAGATTCATTTCTAATTGGTGATGTAATGCTTTATGCTATCGAAATTGCTCAAACATTCTCATCCGAAAAACCAGTTAAATCCGAATTATTTTATAAAAGTATGCTCAGTTCTTTCGAACAAGCAGTCCGTTTTATGATTGCAAAAGGAATTTTAGAGGATTTCAAATCTCGAATCCTAGCTATAAATAATGAAAGTTTCCGCCAAAATTGGTTTAATAAAGAAGAGTTCAACGCTATTGTTGAGCGATTTGAATATTAGAAATTTCTTGCATAAACGAATTTATTTATCCACAATTCTTTTTTTACACGATTATTTAGTTGTTTAACTGTTTTTTAGGTGTATTTTTGCAAAAATCCAACAAAGACAATGCCTCAAAACACTCTAGAAACTGAAATTGAAGATAAAAAAGAACTTTATTCGTATCAAAAAGGAGATATTGAATCCATTTTCGAACGATTAGATAACGCTCCTTCTAATCATCATTTATTATATCAATTGCCTACAGGAGGAGGAAAAACGGTAGTTTTTTCTGAAATTGTTAGACAATATTTATCAAAACACAATAAAAAAGTAGTCGTTTTAACGCACCGAATAGAACTTTGTAAGCAAACTTCGAAAATGCTCAAAGGTTTTGATGTAAAAAACAAAATCATCAACAGCAAAGTCAAAGAATTACCAGATCAGAACGATTATTCTTGTTTTGTAGCGATGGTCGAAACTTTGAAAAACAGAATCAATGACGAAAAGTTGCATCTCGACAACATTGGTTTGGTTATTATCGATGAAGCACATTATAATTCCTTTCGAAAATTATTAAGTTCATTCAAGAATGCCTTTATTTTGGGTGTTACTGCTACGCCTTTGAGTTCGAATATCAAGCTACCAATGCACGAAAATTATGACGAATTGATTGTTGGCGACAACATTAGTTCTCTTATTGAAAAAGGATTCTTAGCCAAAGCTGTTACCTATAGTTATGATGTCGGTTTAACTTCCTTGAAAGTTGGTATAAATGGCGATTATACCGTAAAATCGTCCGATGATTTATATACCAATATGGCGATGCAAGAAAAATTATTGCACGCTTATACCGAAAAATCTTTGGGCAAAAAAACCCTAATTTTCAATAACGGAATCAATACCTCTTTGTATGTATATGAAACATTCCGCGAAGCTGGATATACCATTCGTCATCTGGACAATACCACTAGTAATGAGGATCGAAAAGATATTTTGCATTGGTTCAAACATACTCCCGACGCTATTTTAACATCGGTTGGTATCTTGACTACTGGTTTTGATGAACCAACGGTTGAAACTATTATTTTGAACAGAGCCACAAAATCATTGACTTTATACTTTCAAATGATAGGTCGAGGTTCTCGAAAATTACCCAATAAAAATTCTTTTACTGTAATTGATTTAGGAAATAATGCTGCCCGTTTTGGCTTGTGGAATGAGCCTGTCAATTGGCAACACATCTTTAAATCTCCTGAATTTTATCTTGAAAATTTGCGTGACGATACCGAGATCGAAATGTATTTCAAATACACAATGCCACCCGAATTACGAGCCAAATTTGCCAAAACCGAGGTCGTAACTTTTGATGTAGATGAAGAACACAAACTTGCGATTGCTCAAAATTTGCGTTCCAAAATTGTTTTAGATAAATCTTTAGAGCAACACGCCGCAATGTGTGTCGATAATACCGAGGAATTGCGAGATGCCAAAGCATTGTGCAAAGAATTAGAACCTGATATCGAATGCCGTTTGAAACGCTATGCCAAATGCCTGAGCCAATGCAGCAAAAATTACCGCGAATGGTTGGTCGAGGATTATAAACTGAAACTGACGTTGTTAATAGGGAAGAAGTATCGCGAAAAAATTATGAACGAAGCTGATTAATTTTTTGGAGCTATTTCCCGCTATTCGTTACAATCTATTGTGCCGACCCCCGGCACAATAGGATTTTCACTACTATCGGGGCTAGGTATTGGTTTTCAAAACAACAATTTTATTAATTATTAAATCAACAAAATGTCAAAACAATTCGCCGATTTAGGAATCCAAGAATCCATTATAAAAGCAATTTCTGATTTAAAAATTGTTGTGCCAACAGAAATTCAGCAAAAGGCAATTCCGTTACTTTTATCCAATACTGATGTGGTGGGATTAGCCAAAACAGGAACTGGAAAGACTGCCGCTTTTGGATTACCATTACTTCAATTAATTGATATTAACATCTCTGTAATTCAAGCAGTTATTCTAGTTCCAACTCGTGAATTAGGACATCAAATTTTTACTAATTTAGAAGCTTTCGCCCAATATCTTCCCAAGGTTTCCATTGCCGAAACTTGCGGTGGAATTCCAATAAAACCCCAAATAGAACGATTGACTTTGCCAACGCATATTGTCGTAGCAACGCCAGGAAGATTGATTGATTTGATTCAACGTAAAGCGATCAACTTAAAAGAAACTAAATTTCTTGTTCTGGATGAAGCGGACGAAATGGTTAGTATTCTAAAAGAAGGTTTAGACGAAATTGTTGCCGAATTGCCTAAAAATCACCGAACATTTCTTTTTTCGGCCACCTTGCCAGGAACCATCAAACAATTGATTCAGAACTATTTGAACAAAAATGTGGTTCAGGTTAGTGCCAATATGGAAACTGTTGGAAATCAAGGAATTGACCATCAATATATTGTGGTTGATCCGATAGAAAAACTTAATGTTTTGATGCACTTTTTAAGTTCAAAAGATGGCGAACGCGGCATTATTTTTTGTAAAACCAAAGCAGCCGTCAATAAATTAGCCAAGAATTTAGCCATCAATAGATTTTCATCGGGAGCTTTGCACGGCAGTTTGTCACAAGGAATCCGTGATCGAATTATGGAACAATTCCGAGAAGGACATATTAATATTTTGGTAGCAACTGATTTGGCAGCCAGAGGAATTGACGTAAAAGAGATTTCTTATGTAGTCAATTATCATTTGCCAGACACCTATGAAAACTATGTTCACCGTAGCGGAAGAACCGCTAGAGCAGGAGCAAAGGGACTTTCGTTAACCGTTTTACAACAAGAAGAAGTGGCTGAAATTGCCGATTTCGAAAGAGAATTGGGAATCAAATTCAGCAAATTCCAAAAACCATCCGCCGAAAATATTGAAGAAAACAACACACTTTTGTGGGCAAAACAAATCTTCAAAACCAAACCCAATCACGAAGTTTCGACTGATTTTAAAAACAAAATCAAAACCATTTTCCATCATTTGACCAAAGATGAATTGATCGAAAAATTGTTGGCTAACCAATTGCTTCAAACCAAAATGGATTCGAATACAACAAAACCTGTTAAAAAATTCAAAAACTAATATTTGCACCTAGATTTAAGTTGTACTTTTATAAATAAATCATTTTTATAAAAGATTCAATATGCAAATAGTAATAATAGGTGGAGGTTTTGCTGGCATAAATTTAGCCAAAGAACTAACAAACGAAAAAGGCATTGAAGTAACCCTTGTTGACAAAAATAACTACAATTTCTTTCCACCACTTATCTACCAAGTCGCCACGGCTTATCTGGAACCATCGAGTATAAGTTATCCTTTTCGGAAATTCTTTGCCGGAAAAAAGAACCTACAATTTCGTTTAGGCGAAGTGCAAAGAGTAATTCCCACCGAAAACAAAATTATTCTGAATAACGGCGAATTGCGTTATGACCACTTGATTTTTGCTACTGGAGCTGAAACGAGTTATTTTGGAATGGAAAATGTCAAGAAAAATGCCATTCCAATGAAAACGCTCAATGACGCCATTGAAATGCGGAATACCTTGTTGAAAAATCTCGAAAAAGCAGCCATTTGCAAAGATATTCGAGAACGCAGAAAACTACTAACCATAGTAGTAGCCGGCGGCGGACCAACAGGAGTAGAAGTCTCAGGAATGTTTGCCGAGATGCGAAAAAATATTTTACTCAAAGAATATCCTGAATTGGCGACAGCTGCCAGTCAAATTTATTTGGTCGATGGAGGTGATGCTTTGTTGTCGCCAATGAGTTTGGCTTCACAAAAAGACACGCTCGAAGCTTTAACAAAATTAGGTGTTGTTGTAAGACTAAATGCTCGTGTAGTCAATTATGAAAATGACATTGTGTATTTTGCCGATGGCGAAACCATTCAGACCAAAAACCTAATTTGGGCCGCTGGAGTTACTGCTAAACAATTTGAAGGAATTCCTACGGAAAGTTACGGTCGTGGCAAACGAATGATAACCGATGCCTATAATAAAATTACAACTACCAAAAACATTTATGCCATTGGAGATACTTGTATCCAGCTTACTGATGTGAATTTTCCTGACGGGCATCCGCAAGTAGCGCAAGTGGCTATTCAGCAAGGTATAAATTTAGCGGATAACTTCAAATTAATGCTTAAAAACAAGTCGTTGAAACCCTTTAAATACAATGACAAAGGTTCGATGGCAATCATTGGGAAAAACAAAGCAGTGGTTGATTTACCGAATCCCAAACTGCATTTCAATGGATTTTTTGCTTGGTTAGTTTGGTTGTTTGTACATTTAATGTCCTTAATTTCTCATCGAAATAGAATTAAAACTTTCTACAATTGGATGATTGCATATTTCTCTAAAGATCAATCGTTGAGAATGATTATTAGACCAGATAAAAAATCAAAAAAAGAAATTTAAATTAGTCGTTTTTTTCTAGGCTATGAATGTGTAAATAGCTAATTTTCTTTTAAATTTTTGTTTATCCCTCTATTATTATAACAGCATAATTTGAACTATAATTTATATTATGTAAAATAGATATTTTAATTATTGCTTTAAGAAACCTCATTGGATATACTATTCAATCATACTATATCTACTCACAGACAATAAAAAAAGCATTACCAAGAAATTTGATAATGCTCTTATAATGAAAACAAATGATTATTTAACAGTAAATGGAATTTTCCATTTTTCCCAACTCAAAACAATCGAATTTTCTTCAATGCTGTATAACAAACTTTCAGTACTTGATTCAGTTGATTGTTGTTTTACAGTTACTCTCAGTTGATCTTCTTTATCATTATATTTATAAGCTCCCCATTGTTTTGCTTCTTTATTAAAAATAATGATACATTCCTCTTTATTTGGAATTACAAAAAAAGAATATTTTCCTGCTGGTAATTTTGATCCAGCTATAGTTAAATCCTTATCAGTTTCAAAGGTTGTTGCATCATTAGCTCCAGCACGCCAAACTTTACCAAATGGCACTAATTCTCCCCAAATTACTCTACCTTTTACTGAAGGACTACTATAATTAATGCTAATTGTAGCTCCATTGATTTTACCTGTTGCTACTGCTGCTGGACTTGCAGGTTTGTTTTGCGCATTAACGAAAATTGACATAAATAAAGCAAAAACAATAAGCTGAATTTTCTTTTTTAATTTCATGATTTAATTATTTTAGTTTAATTGTTAAAATTAAAATATCTCAATTAAATTCATCCAATAACATAATAATTTTATGAAAAAATTAAGAAATTTATAAATTAATCGTTTTAATCAATTAATACCGTATTATAATTTATTAATTTATTATTTTTACAATCGACAATATAAAAAATCATGAACTCAATTGCTGAACACATTGCTGATTTTCTAAAGAAATATCCGCCATTTGACAATTTAACTTTTCAAGAACTATCTAAAATTGCTACTAGTATTCGGGTAATAAATCTTGAAAAACACAAAGTTTTGTTTCAAATTAATGATGTTTTACACGATACTTTTTATGTGGTGGCTTCTGGTGTTATCAATCTTTCTGTGATTGCCGATGCCGAAGAAACGCTATTGAATAAATGTTACGAAGGAGATATTTTTGGTTTACGCCCGTTTTTTGCTAAAAATAATTACATGATGACAGCAAAAGCTCGTGAAGAAAGCATTATTTATGCTATCCCGATTGCTGTTTTTCGTCCATTTGTAGCTAATAATTCTGAGGTTTTGGATTTCCTTTTGCATAGTTTTGCAACCAATACTAGTAATCCCAACGATAAAGAAAATTTAAGGGGAAAATTAATTTCTGACAACGTATATTTTTCGAATCAACAGTCAGAAATGCAATATTTTCAATCATTAAACTATAATATTGCCCCATTAACTGCTACTCCATCAAGTATAGTTCAAGAATCTGCCCAACTCATGACGAATTCTCTTTCTACGAGTATTCTGGTTTGCGAAAACAACTTCCCAATTGGGATTGTTACGAATACAGATATGTGTTCAAAAATTGCTACTGGTCGATTTCCAATTACCACTACTTTGGATAAAATCATGTCATCGCCTGTTGTCACTGTCATAGAAAATGTTTCATTGGCTGAAGCTCAATTACTAATGTTGAAATACAATGTAACCCATTTGTGCGTTACTCAAGACGGAACTGATAAATCTGTTGTTAAAGGGGTCATTTCTGAACACGATTTAATTGTAGCTCAGGCCAGCAATCCTGGTGTTTTAATAAAAGAAATCAAACGGTCACAAACTCCAAAAGATTTAAAATCAATTCGAGAACGGTTGACTGAACTCATACAAAAATCAATTCATAAAAACATTCCGCTTTCACATGTTAATAATCTGGCAAGCGAAATTAATTTAGCCATTATAAAGCGTTCTGTCGAATTATCTATTTTGGATTTAGGCTCTCCTCCTGCTCGTTATGCGTGGTTAAGCATTGGTAGTCAAGGTCGAAAGGAACAATTATTGACAACAGATCAGGACAGTATGTTGATTTTTGAAGATGTAACTGCCGATAAATATAGAGATGTCAAGGATTATTTTTTAAAATTAGGAAAAAGAACTACGGCTATTCTTGAAAAAGTGGGTTACGGATATTGTCCATACGGACATATGGGAAGTAATATGCTATGGTGTAAGTCATTGACTGACTGGACTAATCAATACAATAGTTGGATGAATACTCCAGGTGAAAACAGCAATGAATTGAGCAGTATTTTCTTTGATTTTGAAATTGTAATTGGAGAAAAGAAAATTGAAGAAGCTATTGAAAATGTGGTTTATAACAATACTAAAAACAACACGTTATTATTTGATTTTCTTGGTAATGAAGCCTTAAGGAAAAACTCCCCGTTGACTTTTTTCAAGAAATTTAATGTCGAGGAAAAAGGGCCAAACAAAGACAAATTTGATATTAAAACCCGTGCTTTAATGCCACTTATCGATGGAGCGCGTTTATTTAGTTTGAGCAATAATATGCGTGGAATAAACAATACTTATTTGAGATTCAAACAATTGGCAATTACAGATCCACGAAATTCAGAAATTTATCTTAATTGTGCAAAAGCTTTTTTAACCCTTTCAAAATTTAGAACTTTAGAAGGTTTGAAAAATGATAGTTCAGGACAATATATCAATTTACAAGAATTATCTAAATCTGATAAAGAAATTTTGAAAGATGCTTTTGAACCAATGGAAGAATTGGAAGATTTAATAAAAAACAAATTTCAACTTACCCAATTTTCATAATAATGTTAGACTGGATAAAAAATATCAAAAAGGAGTATCCCGAATTTTGGAAAATATATCTTTCTAAATTTGAAAAAAAATCAAATCGCTACGTGGTTTTATCAACAGAAACGACAGGTTTGAGTTTAGAAAAAGATGTTATTTTATCATTTGGTTCTTTTTCGGTAATCAATAATAGTATTGTTATTGGAGACAGTTTTGAAACGGTAATTGCACAGTACAAATTCTTTCATGATAATGGAATTTCTAATGAATTTACTTTAGAAACCAAAATGAAGAAAATGGGAGAAGCCGAAGCCATTCAAGCACTCGTTGAATTTATTGGCAATGCTGTTTTGGTAGGACATCATATTGATTTTGATGTTGAAATGATTAATGTTGCCTTAGAAAAATTGGACTGCGGACGATTAAAAAATGAAGCCTTGGATATTGACGTCATGCATCGTAAATTGCTTGATATCAATAACAAACAGTTTTCTTTAGAAGAATTATGTAGTATTTATAAAATCCCAGTAAGTGACCGCAATTCTTCTTCTGAAGATGCTTATAAAATTGCTTTGCTTTTTCTTAAATTAAAATCAAGATTGGGTTTGAATTAGAGAGAAACAATTCTTTCAAATCTGCCGTGGTGACTTATAGAAGCTGGTGAAATAGCTCCATTATTTGTATTGAAATAACTTGGAATTCCATTAAATTTAATTATGTTATTTCGGTTTTTTATTCTTTTTATAGTTTTTAAATAATTACCATTTTTTACCGCAATCGTATTAATGAAATCGGGTTTTATCTCAGTCTTAGTGAAATAAACAAAATCTTCAATAAGCACTTTTCCAAAAGTTATTTCTTCATTTATTTCCAAATCAAAACACTTTAATTTGAATGGGAAATACCCCCGAATTCCAGTTTCTCGATTGTAAATTTTATAAGCTGCTTCCTTCCTACTCCATAAATTCCAAACCATAACTTCAGAATTTGCTGCGTTGGAAATGAGCAATTGTTCTTCATTAGTAAAGATTTTATTTAAAAAACCTTTTCTTTTCCAATTGCTTTCTTTTCGGGCTAATTCTAAATCGACTATATCATTCCCAATCATTTTTCGGATAATTTTGTTGTAATAATTTCAATTGTTGTTTTTACATCAATCATTCGTTCCATAGATTCATTGTCAATAATGATATCAAATTCTTCTTCAATATCTAAAATTACATCTACTAAATTGGCTGAATTTATTTGTAAATCATTTATAAAATTGGTGTTTTCGGTAATATTATCAAAGGCTTCTTGATTTTGGATGTAAGGCTTTACAATATTCTTTAACTTTTCAATAGTTTCTTTTTTGTCCATAGTTTATTTATATTTTTTAAAAATTACGCAACCGTTTACATCACCAAAACCGAAACTAGCTTTTGCTATAATAGTTAATTCTTTTTCTATAAGTTGTAATGGTATTCTTGAAGCGTCAATTAAATCAGTAATCTCAGAATGTAAATCTTCACAATTAATGTTTGGAAAAATAAACCCCTGATGCAATTGTAAAATCGATGCTACACTTTCGATACTTCCTGCACCAGTCAAACAATGGCCTACCATCGATTTTAAGGAGTTAATATAAGGAAAATCCGCAGCACTCCTATCTAAAGCTTCACTCCAATTTTGAATTTCTAAACTGTCTTTTGAAGTAGCTGTCAAATGACCATTGATAGCATCAATTTCGTTGGGATGAATTTGGGCATTTTTCAAAGCATCTTTAATACATTTTTGCACCGCTCTAGGATTTGGAGCAGTCATTGTTCCTTGTCCTCGTTGCCCACCAGAATTTACGTTTCCACCCAATACTTCAGCATAAATTTTTGCACCACGAGCCAAAGCTGTTTCCATATCTTCCAACACCAAAGCTCCTGCCCCACTTCCTGGAACAAAACCTGAAGCACTTGCCGACATTGGTCTTGAACCTTGTTCTGGAGTTTCGTTGTGTTTAAAGGTACATACTTTCATAGCATCAAATCCACCCCAAATATAAGGGCCTGAATCGCTTGTGCTTCCAGCTAAAATGCGTTTTGCTTGTCCGGATTTTATGCGTTCAAAAGCCATCAAAATACTTTCTGTTCCCGTTGTACAAGCCGAAGAATTTGTGGTTACTTGATTTCCCAATCCTAATTTTCCACCTAAATAGGCACTTACGCCACTATTCATGGTTTGTGCCACGGCTGTACTTCCCAATCTTCGGGTTTGAAAATCGTCTATTTTATAAATGCTTTCTCTAAATTTATCAATACCTGAAGTTCCTGTTCCAAAAATAGTTCCGCTATCCCAATCAGGTTCTTCCTTGATTTCGATAGGTAATCCTGCATCTTTCCAAGCATCAATTCCAGCAATTACACCATATAAAATTCCAGAAGAATTGAAATTCCGAAGTTCTAATTCTGTAAAATATTGTAATGATAATTCGGTTGAAATTTCAGGCTTTCCAGCAATTTGACACGAGAATTGCAATCTTTCTAACTCTTTGTCATGCTTAATTCCTGATACTCCATTTTTATGGCATTGGTAAACGCATCAAGCCCAACTCCATTTGGAGCAACAACACCGAGACCAGTAATTACGACACGTTTATTCATATAAAAATTTTAATTTCAATGGCAATTTCAAATAAAAATATTAAAACTAATCAAACAATCATTCCTGCAATCATTCCACCACAAACAGTTTCTCCTTTTTCATTTTTCATCACAACTTTGCATTTCAATTTACCAAATCTAAAATAGACTTTCTCAGAAATTACCTTTACCTTTTCATTCGGATATACTGGTTTTAAAAATTCTATTTCGTTGGATGTCAATGCAATTGATATAGTTTTATTAAATGTATCATTCAATAAATATATTCCCAAACAGACTACACCAATTTGCGCCATTACTTCGGTCAATATAACTCCTGGCGTGATAGGATTATTTTTGAAATGACCCTTGTAAAAATCTAGATTTTCATCAAAAGTAAAACATCCCTGGACTCCATTTTCGTCTATATGCAACAATTCATCTACAAACAAAAAGGGTTTAGAATAAGGCAATTTCGATATGATTTCTTCTTTTTCCATACTTTTTATGCAACTGATTCACAGATTTAAAACTATTTATAGTAATTTAATTAAAATCTGTGAATCTGTGGCTAATTATTTTAAAACTGTAATAAAACCTTTTGTGCCGAAAAACCAGGACCAAAACTCAGCATCAATCCTTTCGAACTCTGCTTTGGTTTGGCTTCCATAATGCTTTCTAAAACATACAAAACAGTCGCACTCGACATATTTCCATACAAACGCAACACTTCTTTTGTATCATCAATGTTTTTCCCTAAATCTAAAAACAAACCCTCTACAGTTTGAACAATCTTTTTTCCACCGGGATGAAAAATTAAATGGTCTAAATCTTCTATTTTTAAATTATTTTTTGCCAAAAATGGGTGAATAATATCAGCGAAATGTGAAGCAATAGTTTCGGGAACATCAATATCCAAAACCATTTGCAAGCCTGAATTGATAAGTTTAAAGCCCATTAAATGTTCCGCTTCGTAAAAATGATACATTTCTTCGTCTAAAATTTCTGGACCTTCATCTTCATCATTTGAAGAAAGCAACACACAGGCAGCTCCATCTCCAAAAATGGCTGCGCTGACGATGTTGGCCATCGAAAAATCATCTAATTGAAAGGTGGCGGTTGGACTTTCGACAGCTACGACGGCTGCTCGTTTACCAGGATTGGCTTTAAGGAAATTTTTAGCATAAATAATTCCCGAAATTCCTGCAGCGCAACCCATTTCGGTTACGGGAAGCCGAACGATATCTTGCCGCAATTTCAATTTATTAATCAAATAAGCATCCAAGGACGGAATCATAATTCCTGTACAACTCACTGTGATAATATAATCTAAATCTTCAGGTTTCCAATTGGCTTTCTCCAAGGATTTTTCCAAAACTTTTGTCCCTAAATCTATGACTTCATGAACATAAATATCGTTTCTTTCCTCGAAAGAAGTGTTGGTAAAAACTTCAATTGGATCCATAATCGAATAGCGCTTATCGACTGCGGCACCTTCAAAAATCTTCTTTACTTTTCTGATGAAACGACTATCTTGACCCACGAGCCAAGCATCGAGAAAAGGAATAATTTCCTCAGTAGTTCGAGAATATTTCGGCAATTGTTTAGAAACACATTTGATTTTTACACTCATATATATTGTACAATTTTAATAATTTACGAACAAATATCTTCTCACTTCTAACTTCCCACTTTCTCAATTATCCATTGGTAACGGAAAGCCCATTTCCATTGGATTTTATAGTGGGTTAAATTTAATTTTTTTGAAAAACGAACCAAATCTTCTTTTTTGAAGCCTCTTAATATGGAAACTAATCCATCTTCTCTCGACATTGAATTCAATCTAAAAACAAAACACAAAGCCTGAAATAATCTGTAAGCTAATGCGCTTCTATGCAAATCATTAATTACGATTCCAACCCTTGAATTGGTATTAAAAACAGACATTAGTTCAAGAATTTCATCTTCTTTAAAATGATGTAAAGTCAAGGTACACAATACAATATCATATTTTAATTCTGCAAAAGCTTTGTCAAAAATATCCTCACATCGATAGCATATATTCGAATAATTATTCGATAAATTCTGAGCGTGTGTAATGGTAAAATGGTTAGCATCAACTCCGATTAAACTAAAATTCAAATGATTTTCTAAACCATAATTTGCCAAGGCTCGCAACATATCTCCATTGCCACAACCCACATCTAAAATTGTAATTTTAGTTGCTTTTGGAATTTTTTGAATCAACTCCTGAACACCACCTAATGTCAGCCGATTTCCTCCTAAGAGTTGGTTAATTTTTGCAATTTTATCCAAAGCCTCCCGCAAGATTTCACCTTCCATTGCAAAATCATCCATTAATTCCGGTTCGTCTGACCTATGTTTGGTATTTATTGGCATCTAATTGAAATTGATTTTTGTCATTGTTATTGCAATTTAAAAGGTTTGCCGTGTGTTTTTTTGATGATCAAAGGCAATAGAAATGGAAATATAGCCAATAATTGCATCAAATAAGCAGTTAATTTTTCTATTTGCAAAATTTTCGACAAAAACCGACCTGTTGCAAGCCTGCTTTTGAAATGGGTATTCCATTCTTGTATATATTTTTCTTCTAATTCTTTTCGATTAGTAATTTTATGTTCAAAAAAATCAATAACCAATTCAGAAACAATTTTGGCACTATGAATTGCCATCGCCATTCCGTTGCCACACAAAGGATGAATTAATCCAGCGGTGTCTCCAATCATTAAAATATGATTTTCGACCGTAGCTTTTTCTTCGAAAGAAATTTGGCTTATCGTCAAAGGTTTGTCAAAAAGCAGTTCGCAGTTTTCAAAAACAGCTTTCAAATGTGGATTTTGGTAGATTACTTTTGACTGGAATTCTTCTATATTTTTATATTGCTTAAAAGTTTCATAATCGACTAAATAACAAATATTTATGGTGTTATTTTCTACTTTTGAAACCCCACAATACCCTCCTTTGAAATTGTGCAAACCAACCAAATCATTAGGAAAATCTCCTGAATAATGTGCTTTTACTGCCAGCCAAGGTGACTTTTTTTGAATGAAATTACGATTGAGTTTTTGGTCAATGTTGGAACGTTTTCCAAAAGCTCCAATTACTATTTTGGACTTCAATTCTAAAGTATTGGAAGTAGAAATTAGAAACTCGTCTTCGATAAATTGAATATTACTAACAGTATCTTGAATGATTTGGCAACCATTTTTAATAGCTTTTAGATATAGATAATTATCCAATTCATAGCGACTGATACCAAATCCGCCAAGAGGTAAATTGCCCGAAATCATTTTTCCTTTTGCAGTAGAAAAATCAATTTTGGAAATAGGAGAAGGTTTTAAATCTGAAATTTCCAGGTCCAACCATTGTAAATAAGATAAGACTTCATTAGAAATATATTCACCGCAAACTTTGTGTTTTGGATATTCATTTTTTTCAATCAAAGTAACTTCCAAACCCAATTTCGACAAATGAATTGCACTTGTCAGTCCTGCTAAACCTCCGCCAACAATTATTACATTTGAATTTGCACTCATATCGCTAATTTAATGAATATTAAGTTTTACAGTTTACATAATCAAATTTATTTTTTACATAAAAAAAGCGAAATAGAAATCTTCTATCTCGCTTTTTTGTTTTATTTCTCAGGGATTATTTCACTTAACCATCAACTTGGTTTTCAGGTTAAGTGAATGTAATTTGGCTATATCTTGTGTTATTTCGTATATGTTCTAACTAATTCAAAAATATCATAAAAAAAATACAGCTCTATAATCCCCAACTAATTAGTACTATCCAATTTTTTTCATGGCCGTCATGGATTCTCTCAACCACGCTCCTACTTCTTCAACAGGATGATTTCTGATGATGTAATTTACTTCGATTAATTCTTTGTTATCTACACCATTATTTCCATTGCCAAATGGACGTCCAACCAAATTACTTGGTGCATTTTTCACATATTCAGCGATTAACGGTTTACAAGCATGGTCGAATAAATAACATCCGTACTCCGCTGTATCCGAAATTACTCGGTTCATTTCGAATAATTTTTTTCTAGCAATAGTGTTAGCAATAAGTGGGGTTTCGTGTAATGATTCGTAATATGCTGATTCTTCGATAATACCTGAATCAGTCATCGCTTCAAAAGCCAATTCTACACCCGCTTTTACCATAGCAACCATCAATACACCATTGTCAAAATATTCTTGTTCAGAAATTTCAACGTTGGCTGCTGGAGTTTTTTCGAAATTAGTATTTCCAGTTGCAGCTCTCCAAGACAACAAGTTCACATCGTCATTTGCCCAATCTTCCATCATTGTTTTAGAGAATTCACCTGAAATAATATCATCCATATGTTTTTGAAATAACGGACGCATAATGTCTTTTAATTCCTCTGATACTTTGAAAGCTGTAATTTTAGCTGGATTAGATAATCTATCCATCATATTCGTGATACCACCGTGTTTCAGAGCCTCAGTGATAGTTTCCCAACCGTATTGAATTAATTTTGAAGCATATCCTGCGTCTACACCTTCGGCTACCATTTTATCAAAACATAAAATTGAACCTGTTTGTAACAAACCACAAAGGATAGTTTGTTCTCCCATTAAATCTGATTTTACTTCAGCTACAAATGAAGAACGCAAAACTCCTGCTCTATTTCCTCCTGTTGCTACTGCATAGGCTTTGGCTTGAGCTAATCCTACTCCATTCGGGTCATTTTCTGGGTGAACAGCGATTAATGTTGGAACACCAAAACCTCTTTTGTATTCTTCACGAACCTCAGAACCTGGACATTTTGGAGCACACATAATAACTGTTATGTCTTTACGAATTTGCATTCCTTCTTCCACAATATTGAAACCGTGAGAATAAGCCAAAGTGGCTCCTTTTTTCATCAAAGGCATAATTGCACCAACAACTGCCGTGTGCTGCTTGTCTGGTGTAAGGTTACAAACCAAATCGGCGGTTGGAATTAATTCCTCATAAGTTCCCACTTTGAAACCATTTTCAGCAGCATTCATAAAAGAAGCTCTTTTTTGAGCTATCGCCTCGGCACGCAACGCATAAGAAATATCTAAACCTGAATCTCTCATATTCAAACCTTGATTCAAACCTTGAGCTCCACATCCTACGATTACTACTTTTTTCCCTTTAAGTGCATCTATCCCATCCGCGAATTCGGATTGATCCATAAATTCGCAAACGCCTAATTGTTCTAATTGTAATCTAAGTGGTAATGAATTGAAATAATTTGCCATTTTTTTTTATTTAATAATTGTATGATTTATAATTTTATAATTGTGTTTTTTGTGTAATCTGCCTTCTATTTTAGTTCTTCCAACAAAGTGGTTACTTCCATTTTTTGTTTGGAAACCGAAATTCGTCCAGAACGAACAAATTGCATAATTCCGTAAGGTTTTAATTTGTCGTACAAGTCATTAATTTCTTGACGTTTACCCGATTTTGAAATCACAAAAAAGTCTCGTGAAACCGTTACAATCTCGGAATGACTTTCTTTGATAATATTTTGAATTTGTCTTTCGTCGAATAACAAGCTCGATTCTATTTTGAAAATGGCACTTTCGAGAAAAATTGTTTCTTCGTCAATATGATAAAAAGCTTTGATTACTTCGATTTGTTTTTCGATTTGACCTACAATGTTATGCACCCATTTTTCTGTAGTTTTTACTACGATTATGAATCTAGAAACGTTTTCTATTTCCGACTCAGATACATTTAAACTCAATATATTGATGTGACGTTTCAAGAATATACCTGATATTCTATTTAATAAGCCAACGTTGTTTTCTGAATAAACAGAAATGGTGAATATTTTATTTTCTTCCATAATTTTTAACTTAATCGCATATCCGAAACCGACGCTCCTGTTGGAATCATTGGAAATACATTGTTTTCTTTTTCTATCATCACTTCAAGGAAATAGGATTCTTTTGAAGCTAGCATTTCGGCAACGGCTTGGTCTAAATCTTCTCTTTTTACTACTTTTCTAGATTGTATATGATAGCCTTCGGCAATAGCCACAAAATTTGGATTAGTCATCACTGTTGAAGCATATCGACTATCAAAAAATAATTCTTGCCATTGGCGAACCATTCCTAAAAATTCATTGTTGAGTACCACAATTTTAACTGGAACTTTAGTTTGAAAAATAGTTCCTAATTCTTGAATGGTCATTTGAAAACCACCATCGCCAATTATGGCTACAACTTCGCGATCAGGTCTTCCCATTTTGGCACCAATAGCAGCTGGTAAACAAAATCCCATCGTTCCCAAACCACCGGATGTAATGTTACTTTTGGTAGAATTGAATTTAGCATAACGACAAGCAAACATTTGGTGTTGCCCTACATCCGAAACAATAATGGCATCTCCATTAGAATGTTTGTTAATCATTTCGATGGTTTCACCCATCGAAATTCCTTTATCATTAGTCGGTGTTAGCTCTTCGTTGATAACAGCATCACACTCAATTTCATACATTTTTTTGAATTCGTTGTGCCAAGATTCGTGTGTTTTGCTTTCAATAAGTGGAATCAATGCTTTCAAAGATTCTTTCACATCTGCCAAAACAGCTAAAGTAGTTTTTACATTTTTATCTATTTCGGCTGGATCTATTTCGAAGTGAATGACTTTGGCTTGTTTGGCATAAGTAGCTAAATTTCCCGTAACACGATCATCAAAACGCATTCCGAGCGCGATTAAAACATCACATTCGTTGGTCAATAAATTGGGGCCATAATTGCCGTGCATTCCTAGCATTCCAACATTCAAAGGATGGTCTGTTGGCAGAGCCGAAAGTCCTAAAATAGTCCAAGCTGCTGGTATTCCTGACTTCTCTATTAATTCTTTCAATTCATTTTCAGCTTCACCAAGAATAATACCTTGACCAAAAATGATGTATGGTTTTTTTGCATTATTAATTAATGCTGCGGCTTCTTTAACTTTATCCAAGTTTAAAGTTGGTTTTGGAGTGTAGCTTCTGATTCCGGAACATTTTTTATAACTAAATTCCATTTCGTCAAATTGAGCATTTTTTGTTATGTCAATCAAAACAGGACCTGGACGACCACTTCTTGCAATATAAAAAGCCTTGGCGATGATTTCTGGAATTTCGGAAGCCTCTGTGATTTGGTAATTCCATTTGGTTACCGGAGTCGAAATTCCGATAATATCCGTTTCCTGAAAAGCATCTGAACCCAATAAATGTTTACCTACTTGACCCGTAATACAAACCATTGGAGTGGAATCGATTTGAGCATCGGCAATTCCGGTAACTAAATTGGTGGCTCCTGGACCTGAAGTCGCAATAGCTACACCTACTTTTCCGGTGGCTCTTGCATATCCTTGAGCAGCATGAGTTGCACCTTGTTCGTGGCGAACTAAAACGTGATGTAATTCGTCTTTAAATTTATATAATTCGTCATAAACTGGCATTATTGCTCCACCAGGATAGCCGTAAACCAAGTCTACGCCTTCTTCTAGCAAGCATCTAATAACAGCTTCTGCACCTGATATTTTATTATTTTTCATTATTATTTTTTTAAACTTATGTCAATTTTGATATTGTAATTGACATTGATTTTTGAAATTTATTTATCGGTAACACATCCTGTAGAAGCGCTAGAAACCGAGCGAGCATATTTTAGTAAAACTCCTTTAGTTGCTTTTAAATCGGGTTGCACCCAATTCGCCAATCTTTCGGCATATTCAGCATCTGGGATTTTTAGATTGATAGTGTTTTTTACAGCGTCAATCGTGATAATATCTCCATTTTCGATTAATGCAATTCCACCACCATCATAAGCTTCAGGTGTGATGTGGCCTACCACAAAACCGTGTGAACCACCTGAAAAACGACCATCGGTAATCAAGGCAACTTTATCTCCTAAACCAGCACCCATAATCGCCGAAGTTGGTTTTAGCATTTCTGGCATTCCAGGTCCGCCTTTTGGCCCGCAATAACGGATGACGACGACATCGCCGGGTTTAACCATCCCTTTTTCAAGGCCTGGAATAACTTCGAATTCACTTTCGAAAACTACTGCAGTTCCTTCAAAATATTCACCTTCTTTTCCGCTAATTTTGGCAACACAACCTTCTGTAGCAAGGTTTCCGTATAATATTTGGATGTTCCCAGTAGATTTCAATGCGTTTTTTATTTCAAAAACAACTTCTTGACCTTCGGCTAAATCAGGTACAGATTCTAAATTTTCGGCTACTGTTTTTCCTGTTACAGTCAAACATTCTCCGTGAATATAACCTTCTTTCAATAAATATTTCATCACAGCTGGAACACCTCCAACGGCGTGTAAATCTTCCATCATGAATTTTCCGCTTGGTTTCAAATCGGCTAAAACTGGAGTTTTGTCACTAATGGCTTGAAAATCGTCTAAAGTAATTTCTATATCCACCGAATGAGCCATAGCTATTAAATGCATCACAGCGTTGGTTGATCCTCCTAAAACCGCCACGATGGTAATGGCATTTTCAAAAGCTTTAAGCGTCATGATGTCTTTTGGCTTAATATCTTTTTCCAATAATATACGGATGGCTTTTCCGGCATCTTCACATTCTTGTAATTTATCCTGACTAACCGCTGGATTTGAAGAACTATATGGCAAACTCATTCCTAAGGCTTCAATTGCTGATGCCATGGTGTTGGCTGTGTACATTCCGCCACAAGCACCAGGGCCTGGACAAGAATTTTTGATTACCCCTTTGAAATCTTCGTCAGAGATTGAGTTTTTAAATTTTTTTCCCAAAGCTTCAAAAGCAGAAACGATATTAAGGTGTTCCCCTTTCCATCTTCCGGAGTGAATGGTTCCTCCATAAACCATAAGCGCTGGACGATTTACTCTTCCCATTGCGATTAAGGCTCCAGGCATATTTTTATCACAACCAGGAATGGCAATCAAACCATCATACCATTGTGCTCCCATAACGGTTTCGATTGAATCGGCAATAACATCACGAGAAACTAATGAAAAACGCATTCCTTCAGTTCCGTTTGAAATTCCGTCGCTAACTCCGATAGTATTAAAAATTAATCCTACTAAATCTGCATCCCAAACTCCTTTTTTTACATCTTTGGCAAGGTCGTTCAAGTGCATATTACAGGTGTTGCCTTCGTAGCCCATGCTTACGATTCCAACCTGTGCTTTATTCATATCTTCTTCAGTCAAACCAATTCCGTACAACATAGCTTGTGCAGCAGGTTGTGTTATATCTTGAGTAATGGTTTTACTGTATTTATTTAATTCCATTGTATACTTTTCTTTCTAATTTATTATTTGTAGATTAAATCACACGTAATATTACTTGCCTCTATGATTAGGTGAATATCAGTGTCTAAAACTTCTTTTTTGATATCAGCGAATTTCAAGAATTCTTCATAGACAATATCCAATTGTACTTTGGTCAACTCATAACCCACTTTTTTGGCTCTGTAAGCTAAAGCAGCTCTACCACTTCTTGCTGTTAAAATAATAGAAGATTCGTTGACTCCAACTTCAAGAGGATCCATAATTTCGTAGGTTTCTCTGTTTTTGATTACACCATCTTGGTGAATTCCTGAACTGTGTGAAAAAGCATTTGATCCAACGATGGCTTTATTAGGTTGCACAATCATTCCCATACTTTCTGATACAAATCGACTCATTTCGTTCAATTGTCTTGTATTGATACTTGTATCTAAATTCAAATACGGATGTTGTTTCAAAACCATCACAACTTCTTCAAGTGCTGTGTTTCCGGCTCTTTCCCCAATACCGTTGATGGTACATTCTATTTGTCTGGCACCGTTGATGACACCCGCAATCGAATTGGCTGTAGCCATTCCTAAATCATTATGGCAATGACAGGAAAGAATGACCTTGTCGATGCCTTTTACGTTTTCTTTCAGATATTTTATTTTTGCACCATATTCTTCTGGCAAACAATACCCTGTAGTATCAGGAATATTTAATACGGTAGCTCCTGATTTTATGACTTCTTCACAGACTCGAGCTAAGAAATCATTTTCAGTTCGACCTGCATCTTCTGCATAAAATTCAACATCTTCAACAAACGATTTAGCATAAGAAACGGCATATTTTGCTCTGGCAATAATGTCTTCTCTGGTGGTATTTAATTTGTGTACAATATGGGAATTTGATGTTCCAATTCCGGTATGAATACGGGGTTTTTTGGCGTGTTTCAATGCTGCCGCAGCCACATCAATATCGTTTTTGATTGCTCTGGTAAGCCCGCAAACGGTAGCGTTTTTAATAATTTTACTTATTTCAGAAACGGATAAAAAATCACCTGGACTTGAAACCGGAAAACCAGCTTCAATAACATCAACTCCCATTTCGTCGAGTCGCTTGGCAATCTCTAATTTTTGTTCTGTATCTAATTTACATCCTGGGACCTGTTCACCGTCTCTTAAAGTGGTATCAAAAATTTGGACTTTCTCTCTATTCATTTTAAAATATTTAATGTAATTTCACATCTTTGAACAAAAATAGATTTCATTCAGTTATAATAAAATTCTTTTTTGCTAATTATACTGTTTATAAGACAAATAAAAACTTTATAAACAGCTTGTATTCAATACATTACATTACTATATTTTACAATGGCTAACCATCAAAAAGATTCCTTATTTGTTTTAATTAAATCCCTTTCAAAGTCTGAAAAAAGACAATTTAAGATTTTTGCAAGTCGTCTTGAAACGAGTTCTAATACAAAATTCATCGAATTGTTTAATATTTTAGACAAATCGGAAGTCTATGACGAGAAACTCATCTTGAAAAGTGGCATTATCAAGAAAGTGCAATTATCCAACTTAAAATCCTATTTATACAAACAAATATTGGTGAGCATTCGCTTGAATATTCCCAGCCAAAACATACGCTATCAACTAAGGGAGCAAATTGACTTTGCCGCCATTTTATATAACAAAGGTTTGTACAAACAGAGTTTGAAAATTTTGGACAAAACCAAGCAACAAGCACTGGAAAACGACGAAAAATATATGGCTTATGAAATTGTTGAATTCGAAAAACTAATCGAATCGCAATACATCACACGCAGTATTCAAGGTCGCGCCGATGAACTCGTGATTCAAGCCAAAGAACTGAATTATAAAAATACGATTTCGAGTAAATTATCGAATTTGTCTTTGCAATTGTATGGCATAATGCTGAAAACGGGCTATGTACGCAGTGATGAAGAATACAAATATATTGACGATTATTTCAAGAAACACATCTCTAAATTCGACGAGAAAAAGTTTGGATTTCGAGAGCGCTATTGGTATTTCAATGCCAATTTGTGGCGCAGTTTCTTAGTTCAGGATTTCTTGTCCTGTTATAAATTTTCGCACAAATGGGTTACTCTTTTTTATGACAATAGGAATATGATTTTCCTTAATCCAGTGTTTTTCTTGAAAGGAAACCATTATTTATTGGAGTCACTTTTTATGTTGAAATACAAGACCAATTTCAAGAAATATTTAGAGATGTTGGAAGAAACCATCAACGATCCTCAGTTTCCGGTCAATGATAATATTACTTCGTTGTCTTTCCTGTATTTGTACAACAACAAACTCAATTATCACATTCTTGAAGGGACTTTTGCCGAAGCGGAATACCTGATTCCAGAAGTATTAGACAAAATAAATCTGCACAGCGAGCATCTCGACGAGCATCACGAAATGTTGTTTTACTACAAAATTGCCTGTATTTATTTTGGTAATGAAAAGTATAATGAATCTGTATTTTATCTCGAAAAAATCATCAACAACAAAAATCTGTATGTTAGAGAAGATTTAGCTTGTTTTGCCCGATTGTTGTGCTTGATTGCTCATTATGAATCAGGTAAAGATTTCAACCTAGAAAATCAGTTGGTGAGCACCTATAAATTTCTAATTAAAATGAATGATTTGCACGAAGTACAAAAGGAAATCATTCGCTTTTTGAAAAAACTGAGTACCATTTACCCAAGCGACATCAAAAAAGAATTCATCAAAGTAAAAGAGCGTTTTGTAGAACTGGAAAAAAACACCTACGAGAAAAGAGCCTTCCTCTACCTCGACATCATTTCTTGGCTGGAAAGCAAAATCGAAAACCGAAAAATCAGTGATATTATAAAGGAGAAGGCGAAGTTGAGTAATAGATAATTAATACTCCAACAACTCCAACAACGCTTTCTCAAACCTCCCTTTCGGCAAATACTGGTCTTCCAAAGCTTTAGTAAACGGTATCGGGCTGTCTAAACTCGCCACACGTTGTACCGGAGCATCGAGATAGGCAAAACAATTTTCCATAATCAAAGCCGAAATATCGCTGGCAATTCCGCCAAACAATGAGTCTTCTTGTAAAATAATGGCTCGTCCTGTTTTCTTCACCGAAGCATAAATAGCTTCTGTATCCAAAGGTTGTAAGGTTCTTAAATCCAATAAATCTGCCGATACCACTGGGTTTTTAGCCAAAGTTTCCAATGCCCAATGCACCGCTGCACCATAAGCAATAATCGTCACTTGGCTTCCTTCTTTCAACAAAGCGGCTTTCCCTAGCGGAATCGTATAATAATCAGTGGGCACATCTTGATGAATGCTGCGATACAATTGTTTGTGCTCAAAAAACAACACTGGATTTGGGTCGTTAATACTTTCGTTCAACAATCCTTTGGCATCATAAGGAAATGCTGGATAAACCACTTTCAAACCAGGTGTTTTAGTAAACCAAGCTTCATTAGTCTGTGAATGAAAAGGGCCCGCTTGTGTTCCAGCACCACAAGGCATTCGAACCACAACATCGGCTTTTTCCTGCCAACGGTAATGCGTTTTCGCCAATAAATTCACAATCGGATTGAATCCTGTCGAAACAAAATCGGCAAACTGCATCTCAACAATCGCTTTATAACCATTGATAGACAATCCCATTCCTGCCGAAACCACCGCGCTTTCGCAAATGGGCGTATTGCGAACACGCTCTTTTCCAAACTGCTTGACAAAACCATCGGTAATTTTGAAAGCACCACCATATTCGGCGATGTCCTGACCCATTATTACTAAGTTCTCATAACGCTCCATTGATTGTCTCAAGCTACTGGAAATAGCATCAATAAATCGAATATTTTCAATTTTACCAGAAGCTTTAACTTCTTGATATTCATAATATTTGTAAATATCATTTAATTCACTTTCATAACTAACTTCAATCTCAGGTTCAGCATTGGCAAGAGCCAGACTTTCGTCGATTTCATTCTTAATTTCACTTCTTAAATTCAAATCAAAATCATCCGAAAGAATATTGTTTTCTTTTAAATAGTTTCTGAAATTTTCCACTGGATCTTTGGCAGCCCACTCTTCCATCAATTCCTGCGGAACATATTTAGTGCCACTCGCCTCTTCGTGACCCCGCATTCTAAAAGTTTTAAATTCTAATAAAATGGGACGAGGATTCTGGATCATCGAAGCCTTTAATTCTGATAATTTGTTAAAAACTTCCAGAATATTATTTCCGTCCAGAATATGGCTTTCCATTCCGTAACCAATTCCTTTATCGGCAATATGCTCACAACAAAACTGCTCGTCTGTAGGTGTCGAAAGTCCATAACCATTGTTTTCAACAATAAATAAAACCGGTAATTCCCAAACGGCGGCAATATTCAAAGCTTCGTGAAAATCGCCTTCGCTTGTAGCTCCTTCGCCAGTAAATACAGCGGTAATCTTTCCGTTTTGTTTTAGTTTATTGGCCAAAGCTATCCCATCAGCAATGCCCAATTGTGGCCCCAAATGGGAAATCATTCCGATAATCTTGTATTCTTGTGTGCCAAAGTGAAAACTCCTATCCCGGCCTTTGGTAAACCCATTAGCCTTCCCCTGCCATTGCGAAAAAAGTCGGTGTAGCGGAATATTTCTTCCTGTAAAAACACCCAAGTTGCGGTGCATCGGTAAGATGTATTCATCAGCATCCAAAACTGCTGTAACTCCTACAGCAATAGCTTCCTGACCAATTCCGGAAAACCATTTAGAAACCTTTCCTTGCCGAATCAGAATCAACATTTTTTCTTCGATTAGTCTTGGTTTTACTAACCTTTTGTATAAATCCAATAATTGTTCGTTGCTAAGATCTTTGCTGTCGAAAGTCATGAATAGTGCTTTTTTAAACTCTTTCAAAAGTATAAAAAAATAACAGTATCACCTGCTAATGTTATATTATTATTGCATTTAAATAAAAAAATGAGATTGGTGTGACTCAATCTCATTTTTCCAGAATTAAAAATACAACTATTCTTTTTTAGCAAATTCTAGGCAATTGTTCTCCAATCAATGGACTCACCACTCTTTTGCCTCCAAAAGCGCTTTCTAAAATGATTTTGCTTTTATTTTCAGTGGTGATTTTGCCAATTATAGAAGGATTCTGTCCCAATGATTTTAAGATTTCTACTATTTCATTGGCTACAGATTCGGAAACAATACAAGCAAAAACTCCTTCATTAGCAACATATAATGGGTCTAAACCCAAGATTTCGCAAGCACTTTGCACTTGAGTATCGACCAGAATTTTCTCGTCTTCGAGCAGCATTCCAAAAGTACTTTCGGTTGTGATTTCATGCAAAACCGAAGCCAAGCCGCCCCGAGTGGCATCTCTTAAAAAATGGATGTCGTCGCCACAAGAATCCATCAATTTCTCGACTATAAAGTTAAGATTGTTGGTATCACTAAGGATTTCGCTTTCAAACTGTAAACCTTCTCTTTCGGACATAATTGCCATGCCGTGAGAAGCAATAGGCATATTGACGATGATAGAATCACCGGCTTGAATTCTGTCAATTCGGATATTGGCTTTTTCGTGCAAAACACCTACGCCTGAAGTATTGATATAAATCTTGTCGCCTTTTCCTTTTTCGACCACTTTAGTATCGCCGGTAACGATGAAAACGCCTGCTTTATCAGCCGTTTTGCGAATCGATTTGATAATTTCGGTAAATTCATCCAATCCAAATCCCTCTTCAATGATAAAAGCTAAAGACAAATATTTGGGAATCGCACCACACATCGACAAATCATTAACAGTTCCGTTTACGGCTAATTCCCCAATGTTTCCGCCTTTGAAGAAAATAGGATGAATCACATAACTATCGGTAGAAAACGCTAATTTTCCTTGAATATCAAGAAAAGCACCATCGTGTCGCACATTGAGAATGGGATTATTTAAATGTTTAAAAATCACTTCATTCAAAAGTTGGGTCGTATGCTCCCCTCCGCTTCCGTGATGCAGATTAATTTTTTCGTTATGGTCTTGTGGGTTTGACATTAATTAAATTTTATAATAAATTAGGGTTTAAATCTATCATCTGCACCTGCAAACTGCAAACTGCAACCTGCATCTAAAATCAAATCCCTTCCCCCATTTGCTTTAAAACCGCCATTGTGGACTTGGCTTCCTCTTCATTGATGATTCCGATAGCAGCTCCAACGTGGACCAATAAATAATCCCCAATTTTAGCTTCGGGAACCAAGGCTAGATTGACTTCTTTGATAACTCCTTCAAAGGAAACACTTCCAATTCTAAAAGTTTCGTCCAATTCGGCTATGATTTTTTCTAATTTTCCTGGAATGGCTAAACACATAATGTTAGGATTTTAATGATTTTTTTAAAAACTGATACCAAGCATCCATTCCTTGACCCGTATAAGCCGATACTTCAAAAAACACAAGATTCGGATTCACTTTCTTAGCATAATCTTTCAACTTTTCGATGTCGAATTTAAGATATGGCAATAAGTCTATTTTATTGATAATACATACTTGGGAACCATAAAACATATCGGGATATTTTATGGGTTTGTCTTCGCCTTCGGTAATGGAAATGATAACCACTCGACTGTTTTCACCCAAATCAAACATTGATGGGCAAACTAAATTCCCCACATTTTCAATCATCATCAAAGAACCGTCTTTGGGCGCAAGTTCTTTCACTGCTTTAGAAATCATTTCGCTATCGAGATGACAACCTTTACCAGTGTTAATCTGAATTACAGGAACATTTAGAGCAGCTATTCTATCGGCATCATTGGTGGTTTGCTGGTCACCTTCGATGACGTTAAACGATATTTCGTTTTTCAAATCGGCAATCGTGCGTTCTAATAACGATGTTTTTCCAGAACCGGGAGAACTCACTAAATTGATAGCAAAGATATTCTTGGCATCAAAATAACCTCTATTTCGTTCCGCCAACAAATCGTTTTTATGCAAAATTTCCCTTTCTAAATCAATTTCTTTAAACGAATGAGGATTGTGGTTATGATCGTCATCGTGATGATGGTGCTCATGACTGTGATTGTGGTCATGACCGTGTTCATGACTATGAGAATGTTCATGATGCTCGTGTCCGTGATAATGGGCATGAGAATGCTGAACGCTGTTGCCATTTACTTTTTGGATTCTAACTTCATTATCATCGGAATTGCATCCACAAGTTACACACATAGAATGGAAATATTAGTTTATTATTAATTTCTTTATTTTCAATTCTTTACCCGAAATAATAGTTTTAAATGGGCTATTGCATTGGGGACATGAATCATAAATCTTTTCTAAATGATATTCGGTGTCACATTCTGCACAAATAGCAATACCTTCAGGTTCAAATATAATGATTTTGGAATTTTCTAAAACGGTGTTTTTTGCAGCTAATTCCCAAACAAAATATAAAGATTGAATTTCTACTCCGGACAGTTTTCCTATTTCTAAAACAATTTCTAAAACTTTTTCACCATCGGC
>Ga0209717_1000069_pt1 | contig 124038 bp, 123 predicted proteins | sample AD_UKC048_MetaG_FD_184418 | JGI IMG/M metagenome (GOLD analysis project Ga0209717, IMG submission 184418) | Active sludge microbial communities of municipal wastewater-treating anaerobic digesters from USA - AD_UKC048_MetaG (SPAdes) (version 2) | ecosystem: Engineered > Bioreactor > Anaerobic... | reverse complement strand
CTTGGAGGGCACAAACAATAAGATCAAGACGCTTCAAAAACAGGCCTATGGGTTCAGGGACAAGGAATTCTTCAAACTCAAAATCTATGCCCTGCATGAATCCAGGTACGCTTTAGTGGGATGAGCCGGAAAAAAGAAGAGCAGAAAGACCGGAGATCCTCTTGCTATCCAAACGATATGGCACACTATGCAGCTCATCACCAGACTTTCTAATTATGGAGTGAAGGAGAAAGAGTGCAAGGGCATCAAGTTTGTTATCGAGAAACCCAAATTCAAGAATGAGACAACCGAACATCTAACACCCGGGCAGGTCAAGAAGCTCGTCACCGCCATCCATGAAGATACAAACCCTATCGCCCGGATGATGGAGCTTGCCTTATTCACAGGGTGTAGGAGGGGTGAGCTTCTCAAGCTCCGATGGAGTGATATAGACTTTGATCATTCGTTCATTGTGCTCAAGGATCGAAAAGGCGGTGGAGATGACAGCCTCAAGATCCCCATGTCTCCCTCAGTCCGCGAGATCCTTCGGTCAATCCCTCGGGGTGAGAGTGAATATGTGTTCCCGAATGATGACGGAGCAATCCGGGCTCAACTGTACCATGTCGTGAATCGTATCAAGAAAAAAGTAGGGCTGCCGAAGGAATTCAGGGGCTTTCATGGGCTGCGCCATGCTTATGCAAGTATGCTCGTATCAAACGGGACACCGCTGTATGTCGTGCAGAACCTTCTAGGCCATCGTGATATTCGTATGACTTCCCGCTACTCACACCTTGCCGATGAAACCTTGCGTGATGCCGCCAATCATGCCGAATCTCTCATAAAGCAAGCTATACAGCTGCCGGATACAGAAGAGGCCGGAAAAAAGACTTCATAGAATGACTGTGGCTGTGTTTCTTTGGGGTGTTTGGTATGTTGGTATGGTCATAAAAAGCCCGGGTCATGCCCGGGCCTGTTAACGGGGTAACATCGTGTTACTCCACTATGCCGCCTTGTCTGCTGCCCATTCACCGTGTTCAATGGCTGCCTGAATGCGGTCCAGATTGCTCCCCACCTGATCCAGTTCGTTTGAGATCGTCTCGGCAACAAACTCCATGCCATTGATAATCTTGTCATCGTCTGCTGAACCGCTGCGGTCTGAGAGGTTAACGAGGATCTCCTGCATCATGGCCGCCATGGATGCGAGCTTACAGCACCGTAGATTCTCCTCACCCAAGAGCCCCATGCACTCGTCACGCGTTAAGAGATATCTCTTTGTGGTCTTTTCCTGTTCGCTCATAAGGCACCTCCTGCGTCCCGCCCCTTGATTGCATCACCCTCGATCATCCCAGCGAGCCTGTCCATTTCCCTGATAACGAGGTCGATGCTCCCTAGTGCTCCGTCGATGCGTTCCATGGTGCGCTCATCGAGTCCGGGCATGGGAATACCTTCCATCTCGTCAACTGCCAGTAAGAGCACATTCTTGAGTCTCTTTATCTCAGCTGCGTTGCACTCGATCCCACGGAAAAGGTCTGCACTGCTGCTCATACTTCACCTCCCTTAATTTGAAATTCACCGTTTAATACTGCCGCCTCCAGCCTCGGATTCCCCTCAACGTCCCGCTTGTATGCCGCCCACAGATTGCCAATGATCCGGTTCGCCGTGAACAGATCACATGGAATCCCCTGTGCCGTGAGTCCCGCCATGATCTCCCGGGCCGCCTTGAGCCTCACCCCTCGTTCAAACATAGTACACCTCCTTGTCCGGACTTGCCGGTTTATTGCATGGATGGACCTGACGAGGGCAAAAAAAGACGTAAAGGAGGATAGCATAAGAGGTTACAGATTGAAGGAAATTACAAAGTGCTGTAAGGTCTAGATCAGCCATCTTCCTGCCCACTCAGGAACTTGGTTAGAGCCTGGAGGGTGTTTCCGCACCTTCCGGGCTCGCCCATTATGATACTCTCCTGTCATAGAAATTCAAGCAAATAAATCACCGCCGCCGGAGGAAGACCACGAGCGTTAAAAGATTGATCGCCCATATTCCAATGATAAGAATCCAGACTTCAGTCATGGTCACACCCCCCTAAGAATAGACTTTTTGGGCCTTCGCGCCTTGGGTAGAAGGGCGCGCATGGGCGGTCCCCAATGTTTAATATCCCTTGCCTTTTTTCGCTTGCTTCGTGCCATCTTCCACCTCGTCTATGTCCCTGATCGCCTCCAGGACGGATTCCCTGGGTATCCGTATTGAGTGACCGCATATTCTCCGGGCCTGAAGCCTGCCGGAATCAATCCAGTGATAAATGGTCACTCGATTCACCTGGAAGATCCGGGCTACTTCCTCGGGCCTGAACAGGGGCTTTTCCTCAATGTCGATCACGTTCACCTCGTCCCGGTGTCCCCGGGGAGCCGATCTCCCCCCGGGGTCCGGTATTGAAAAGGAGAGGGCCGTCCGGGGACCGCCCCCGGTGCCCTTGCCAAATGAGACTATCTCATCCCCGGAGTCCCCGGGAGGGCCGTTCCCTCCCGGGCCGGGTCGCAGTATCGGACCACCTCGCAGGCCGGTCGTTTTACCTGCGGGGCGGGTGTTACCTTTTATGCCGCCGCCCGCTCAGCGAGTGTAACGATCGGGCTGAGAGTATCCCCGTGGATCGGCGTTATCGCAGTATTGAGCGTTGGCATTCCATCGAACCGGAGAAGAACCCGGTATGACCGTTCCCGCTGCACCCATCTGTGGGCATCAGTGGTGTCAATCCAAACATCTTTCCTGAGCCCGAGCGCATAGAAATTGAAGTCCACAAATGCGCAGTCATCCGCATCCCCAAGAGTAGGCATGTGGGGAGTGAAGTAGCAGGGGCGCCCGAAAATACTGAATTTCCCGTTCGACTCGTTCAATAACGGAACGTGGGAACCCCCTATTCCGACTGCAACGCTTTGTTCGAGAAGCTCGGGAATGGCCGTGTTATTAAAGAGCCAGACCGCGCGATCAGGGTTAAGCTGGCGTGCAAACATCTTTTTTAAGTTGCCATAATAGATGCTATCCGCACTCTGGCCGGTTTCCTTCGCAACCTGAATTTTACAGCCCGCATTGAGTATTCCAAGCGGCTGTCCTGCGCCTGTTCCACCGATGCAAAAACGATCTATGCCAAACCCGATTGACTGAATCAAAGCCTTCTGAAGGTTCTCCGCAAAGTCCTTGCCGTCCTGGATGAGCTCGATGGAGGCATCGACGTAAATCGCCGCAGTCCGCGCGTGAAGTGTGATCTTCCGTAGTTTGGCTGTCTGTTTCGTTCCCTCGGCGCTCTCGGCCAGGAATTCCATCTCAAGGCCGCCATGGGTCGCGCCGCCGGACATGTCCGCTCCATCCCATCCCGGGACCTGCTTCTCTTCGCTGGTCATTCCGGTTACACGTGCCAGGTTGCGCACGATCTCGTTGGGCAATGAGGCGTCGAGCCACTCTGATGCGTACTGCGTGGGGACGCTAAACCCGCCAGCCGAGGGCACGCCGATTGTCTGGGCATCATCCACGATCAAACGCGGATCGTATCGGCCTGAATCGATCACGCGGATGAATTCTCCAACGTCCCTAAAACCTCCGGTGCCGAGCCGCTCGTGCGCCCCAAGGTTGAACATCCCCCTATAACTGCGGGCATTGATGGAACTTCCGACCTCACCGAACCGGCTTTTGATGGGGCCATTGCGCTCCAAAGTAACGGGTCCGTCAAGGGTCTCCATCTTTGCCTTGTGGTCCTGGAGCTCACTGATATGGTCAAAGATCTCTTTCTTGAGATCGGCCTCAATGGGGTTGAGGTCTCGGCCTTCTCGTGCTGCGTTCGCCTCCACCTGGTGCAAAGCACTCTTGAGGCTGTCGATGTCCTGTTGTACTTCGTTAGTGTTCATATAATCCTTCATGATCTGTCCTTTCATATTTTAGTTGTGGTTCTGTTCCTCCAGGGCCTTGCCGCCGCCTCACGCAAGTTCGGCACTGCGCCTGCTTCCACCTGGGGCCGCTCCTCCCGAGCGTTGCGCCATAGTGGGCCGCCGGACGGGTCCGGAACCTCCTTGCAACCTCGCGCTGCTCTGCTGTCCCAACATCCCGTTGATTGACAGCGAAGATCCCTTCCGGTCCTGCTTCACCCCGCAACATCGCGCTGCGTGGGGTGCATATCTGAAACGCTTTCGCGTGTTCATTCATTGTCAATTCCTTCGAGGGAACCGCGCGGTTAATTCCCATTTCTCCCTGAAGATAGAGGCGCGCCCGGTATCATTAGCTTTTTCGTGATTCATACATTTATCCTAGTCGATGCCCTCAAAAGTTCGGCATCCGCGATACCAGTCCTTTGACTCATCATCGAGCAATTGGAACAGTTCCCGGGCGAGTGCCTTCTCACTTTCTGTTGGACCTTCCGGGCCACAGTCCGGGAAGATCGGAGGATGCTGTGGGCGATACTTTTTGGAGATTTTCATGTACCTCACCGGCATTGGCTGTATGTGGACAGTCATTTCCCCCTGTACCTCGCCCTTATCAAATCCGCCTTTTTCTCAAACTCGGCAGCCACAGCTTTTTCGATGTCAGCTTGTGTTTTCTTGTGCAGATCCGCCGGGTTCGGAGACTTCACGGGAGCTCGTTTTTTCGCGGTCTCGTACTGAATCAGGGTCTTGGCAGCCTGTACCCTTACAGCGTCCGGCAGCGTGCGGCCCTGCACCACGGCCAATAGATACGCCTGCGCGCCCTCGAAGAAGTCCTGCTTTTCCCGGTCTTTTCGCTTCCTACCGGCGTTCGGCCTTGCACCACCGTGTGTCATGACTCATCTCCCACTTGATTATGGATTTTCACAAATTTTCTCCGAATGGCGAACCGCGCGGTTACGCGGATTTTGCCTTCCTGAAGATAGAGGGTACGCCCCCATGCCCTTGATATATCTCATGCTTTCCCCTTCCAGCATGTCGGGGTCAGTGGTCTATCCATCCATGACCTGATCAACTTGAAGCACTCGGGGTCTTTGTTCATGCAGATTGATCCTCTCCATAACTTGCCCAGGAATACCTTGCCTTGTCTGAAGAATTCGCATGTTCCACAGCACTTCATTGTACTGGTCCCTCTTGATTCTGTGCCCGGGCCTTCAGCCATGCAGCTTGGATCATTGCCAGGGCCTTCATGCCTTTCATCTCCTCCATGAGCTCAGAGAGGAGCCGATCGTATTCATGGTTGAACATGTCCACAGTCTCCGGGCACTGAGATAACAGCGTCAGGTCTTCCAGCCTTGATAAGGATTCTCTTCCTTCCATCGTTCACCTCGTCACGGCAGGTAATCAGCATTCATAAATGCCGCTGTCTCTAGTGCATCGGTGTCGCCCGGGCCATCCGGATTCGCCTCTTCCTTGATCTCGTTCATGGCCGTTGTGATCAGGTCGTCCATCTTCACCCTCCAAACTTCGCATATAGCTGCTCAAGTAAGGAGCGGACCTCGGCGTCGTATTCACCACCTGGACCTTTATCAATCTCTCTTGTTAATGATTCGTACGATGCTGCAGGTGTCGCCCACGTTACGGACCCATGCTCACCCTTCCACAGCGTAAATCTTTCCGTGGGCAGGGTATCCTTGACTGACAGGAACCATTCGACCAGGGGAGCATGATCACCCCATGGGATAGCTGGTGTCCCATGCTCTGTCCCACTCGTTGTCCCACTTTCCATGAAGTGTCCCACTGTCCCACTATATGGGGTTGGGACACTGGGACAGTAACCGCTTTCCCCTGTATTCATGCGTGTCCCAGCTGTCCCACGGCCTGGAATAGAGGGTGAGCTTATATCATGCCCTGTCCCTTGCGTTGTCCCATATGCTGTCCCACCTTTTGAGAGAACATTACGCGCCATCTCTTTGAGACTCATTCACTCACCCCCTTGAGAAGTCGCTGAACCTTGGACTTGCTCAGACCCGCTTCAAGCGCGATATCCCTGATCGACAAGCCTTCGGCCTTCAGAGCCTGCACCCTGTCCCTGTCAACGTCCTCGATAGAACGAGTGAGCCATAGAGCTGCACCGTCTGGCGTCCTGAGTGTCAATTCAAATGGTATTGCGTCCGGGCCGTATACCCCCCTGGCCTTTTCAAGGTGTACCTCGAACCGTGCCCCTTCGCTGGGGTCGTAGTCCTTCGGCCTCCTGAGAGATATGACGGTATCGAGAACATCCTCACGGCTAGATGTCCCCCTCTGAAGGCCGCCCTTCCCGGCATGATGGACAGTGATGACGGCCTTTCCCTGGCGGCGTAGTCCAAGGAGCCATGTCTGCACTGGCAACCATGACTCTGATTCATTCTCACGGCCATGGCGTGCGAGACATGCCAGGTTATCGACGATGATGACGTCTGATTCCCTCGTGAACGGTTCGATAGCGTCCTGGCCTTCCTGGTGTGCAAGGTTGGGCATGGCGCAATCCTGCAAGTCTGGTGTGAGGATGGAGAGATATGACGGATCTGGAGGTTCACAATCGGAGCCTTCGACGATCAAGGCGAGACGCTCTTGAATAGTCCGGGCTGGCATCTCTCCATCAATGTAAAGGACTCGTCGTGGTTTGGGTGCCTTCCAATGCGCGAAGACTCCCCCACCGCTTGCTATGGCGTAGGCTATCTGTAGGACAAACCATGTCTTCCCATTTCCGCGCGGACCGTAAACCATGACAAGCCCCTGCTCAGGGCATACAGGTTGGATGATGTAACCACGTTCAGGTAATTGGAGAGTCAACAGGGTGGCGACTGATAGAGGCTTATATAATGGCCTTGATACTTCTTTTTTTAATTGCCCTACTGATTCATGCCCCTTGATATACGGAGTGAGCTTCTCTTCTCCACTAATGATGCTCCGTGCTTCATGCCAGGTATGCCCCTTGCACGAATCATGATAGCACTGATAGAACAGTTTCCCATCCGAAGTAATTCCGATTGATGCTTCGCCCCCGCTGTGGTTTTCGTCGAAAAGGCACCTGTCTAGAACATACAGAGTGCTCGTCCCATGCTTCTTTATGGTCTTAACCTGAATGTTATAGGCAGAAAGATAGCTGTTAAGGTCGAAGTCGTTCTTTGTCGGTTGCCCGCGTTGTGCCTTTGGTGCAAATCTTTCCTGAAGCGCCTGGAGATTCACCATTGAACACCCCCTAGATCGTCGATATAGGCCATCCTGTGGGGTCTGGCCTCTCTGTATTGATTGGCTGGTACGGCGTCGCCCTTCCTGGCAGTGGTGCCATATAGCTTCCAGATCCGGGCAGGGTTAAAGACTGTTGTGTCGATCTTCACCTTATCTGTGGAAAAGCGGATAGAGACATCTTGCAGGAGGCCCTTGATGGTGTCCCTCGTCTTATCATTCACAGGCCAATCCGGGAGCGTGAACAGGAGATGACCACCATTCCCTGACATCGCCTTTATAGGGGCAGGTAAACCGATCTCCTCTATGATCCACTGTGAGACAGGTTCACGGAGATCCATAGCTTCTTTTAGCTCGTTATCAGACGCGGAGATGCCTGCAGGTCTCACAGGGTCCAAGTCGATAGGTAACCACCTGTAGAACAGCACATCCTTATCCGAGGTGGTAAGGTCCCCGCTCTTGAGGCGGTTGTATGCCCTGGCGATCAAGCGGGGGTCGATGACCTGGAGGGTGAAGTATATCCCTCCATGCTTCCTCTTGTCTGCTTCCCTGACCGCCCTGGCGAAGACCTCGTGGTCGTCGAAGTACCCTGAGAGGACCATGCTCTTCTTGCCATCAACGCCCATGATCCTGACCTCGATGATCTCGCCCGGATGAATGAACAGTTTATAGACATCACCGTCCAGCAGTGTCGTGGATAGTGCGCGGGTCTGGTGCTCAGGTACAGCGTTCATTAGTGAGCCCCTAAGTCAATCTTGTGCTCATCCATGCACCTGTAGCACTCGTCCAGGTCGTACCTGATTGACCTACCAATGCGAGAGTATGGGAATCCCTTCCTGAGATGCCGCCAAGTTCTCAAGGTTTGAAGAGCAAGCCCGAACGTCTCAGATATAACATGCTCATCCACGAACCGACGGCGTCCATCGGGAAGGTCAATTTTCTTTTTACTTCCCATCACCATCACCTCCAGCGAAGAGCTTCTCCGGCTCGTCCACACTCAATAAATCTGCCCACTTTCGCTGCTCGTCCTCGGTGAGTGACCGCTTGCCCTGGATGACACTTGAGACTGTGGCCTCCCGGATACCGAGAGCATGAGCGAACGGATACTGAGCACCGAACCGCCTGATTATCTCTGCTTTCAACTGCCTGTTCATTGATCACCTCAAGTATCTAGTATTCACAATTATGTATATTAGCCTATAAAAAAACACCTATATGCCTGCCTTCTTGAAAATTTCATTCAGGTTCACCACGATCATTGACGGTCGATCAGCTGTCATTTTTATCGTGGACGAACCCGAGACCCATGTCATGTCGAATTCTTCCTTATGCGCTTGTGTCCCTTCAGCAGCAGTATGATGCCTGGGCTGTAAGGATATTATCATGATCTTCTCTTCCTTGGTGAACCTACCATTGACCCACAGTTCCTGGTGCTTCATGACGTGCAGAAATATAATGACTGACTTTATGCGAGCAAGAGAAAGACCCAAGGCGTCGAGTTCCCTGATAAGCATTAGATAAAAAATGTCTTCTATGGAATAGCTGCGCGGAGTGCCGCGACCGACCGTCTTCTTTTCGATAAAACCAGGGATGACGTTCTGCTCGGAGTAGAAGAGAAGCCTCCGGTCTGGTATGCCCGTTATCTCTGAAACGTCCTTTCTGGTCCAAGTCGTTTTGGTCATATATACCCTATAGTGAATTCACTATACTTTATTTAACCCCCTGTCAACAAAAATCGAAAATTTTATTTCAGGCCATCCGTGGATGTTGGGTATAATGTTGGGTATAAATTTGACAATAAAAAAGAGGTCAGGATTTTCATCCTAACCTCTTGGAATAACTTGGTAGTCCCAAGGGGAATCGAACCCCTGTTTACGGCGTGAGAGGCCGTTGTCCTAGGCCACTAGACGATGGGACCGCAGCCCTGGCTGGGGGACTAGGATTCGAACCTAGATAAGCGGAGTCAGAGTCCGCTGTCTTGCCATTAGACCATCCCCCAGCGTACTTAGCTCTTCTAATGACAGAACCTGGGCTTGTCAAGGTGTTTTTGTCCGCCTCGAATCGGGTTCAGAAGGCGCCGGGAAGCGGGTTTGGTGGTCTGCTCCACCCGATGAAATTCCTTGTGTTGCCCATACGCCGATGGTATCTTCGTCCCATGACCGTCAAGGACGAGAAGCTCTACATCGTCATGGTGGGCCTGCCTTCCCAAGGCAAATCCACCATTGCGTACCGGCTCCAGGACATCTTCAAGAAGAACGACATCCCCACCATGATCTACAACAACGGTGAGCTCCGCAGGAAGTACGCCCCAGTCGAGACCTGGATGTCGGATTTCTACAGCCCGCGCAACACCGAAGCCGTGGGGCTCAGGAAACAGTTCGCCATCATGAACATCCACCGGGCCAAGTCCTACCTGAGAAACAAGGGACAGGTGGCCATCCTGGATGCCACCAATGTGAGCAGGTCCAGGCGCGAGCTCATCGAGGAACAGCTGCGGGACCACCCCGTGCTCTACATCGAGTGCATCAACAACGACGGGGACATCGTCGACCTGAGCATCCGGCACAAGATACGTGCACGTGAATTCGCATCCATGAGTACGGAGATGGCGGTCAAGGAGTTCAAGAAGCGGATCGACTACTACCGGGAGATCTACAACCAGCTCCACTTCGAGCGGAACTACATCCGCATGGATTCCCTGCACAACCGCATCATCGACGAGCAGATCGAGGACCAGCTTCCCCTCTATTCACGCATCAGGGACTGCCTCGTCACGGATGTGGTGAAGAGTCTCTTCCTCATCCGCCATACCGAGAGCATGTTCAACATAGAGGACCGCATCGGGGGCGACCCGGACCTCACGGCCAAGGGAAGGAGCCAGGCCCAGGCACTGGGGAGATTCTTCCGGAAGAAGAAGATCGCGTACATCTTCACCAGCGAGAAGAGACGGACCGTCCAGACCGCTCAGCCCATCAAGGAACTCCAGCAGGACTGCACCATCGTGCCCCTGAGGGAGTTCAACGAGATCGATGCCGGCATCTGCGAGGGCATGACCTATGACGAGATCCAGCGCCTCAAGCCCGATATCCATTCAGCCCGCAAGGCGAACAAGTACAACTACTCCTATCCCGGCGGGGAGGGCTACGCGAGCATGAAGGAACGTATCAAGATCGGGATCAAGAAGGCGTTCTTCCTGAACCAGCGGCCCGACAACATCATGATCATCGGGCACCGGGCGGTCAACCGCATGATCCTCTCACACTTCCTCTACCGCCGGGAGGACGATGTGCCCTACATCTACGTGCCCCAGAACAAGTTCTACCACATCGTGGCGACCCAGGACCGCAAGGTGTTCGAGCTGAAGCGGTACGAATAGGCCGGCGGGTCCTGCCCGGCAGGACCTTTCCTGCGTTCCATGATCACCCGTAGAGCCTCATCAGAAGCTGCAGGACGAGCCGATGGTGAAACGGAAGTTCTTCTGTGCTTGTTCGGCATCGATGCCGGACAGGCTGTACCCGGTATCGTCGAACCCGGGGGTGGCGGGATCATCCCCGTACCAGAACTGATCCTGGTCGCCATCGGCGGCGATACGGGTGTACGTGCATTCCGAGCCGATGGTCCACCTCTGCGTGATGCGGAAGAGCCCCCGCAGCGAGGTCTGATAGCCCGACCCGGTGGTGCTCGTGAACGTCACCCTGTTCCGTCGCAGGTGCTCGTCCTCGTCGCTGCCATGGACCAGGGGCAGGGAGCTTGCCTCGAAGGTGAGGACGATGGTGTCATCGACATGGCCCTGGAGGGCGACGCCCACGGAGCAGATGTCGTACTCCACCGTGTAGAACGCACTGGGCCCGGTCACCCAGCTCGACTGGTCCTGCCAGGAGCCGTATCCGGTCTGGCGTGTATTGTACCCCCGGTAGTCGTATTCCTCGTAGCGGTACCCGGCGGTGAGTCCCGCGGAAAGGTACCGTGTCCGCAAGGGGAGCACGCTGGTGCTCACGGACACTATCAGGACCTTGGAATCCAGGGCCGTTTCCGAGTAGATGTCGACGCCAGGATGGGGCTGTCTTCCCGGGAACCGTGCCTCGTCGAGGTAGTCCATGTCCTCCATGCGCCCGTTGTTCGAGCCCCATGGTTCGGCGATGATGCCGAGATGCACCTCCATGAAATCCCTCCAGGCGAGGCCGGCGCGTATCGACGGGGTCTTTACGTCGATGGGCCACTGCAGCGTGCTCGCCCCTCCCTCGAAGGTGGTCCTGTTGGTGTTCTTCCCGGTCATCGAGACGGCGTCGATGGCCAGCATACCCGAAAGCTCCATGGACGATGCCGGGCAGGGTACGCACACAAGCACGAGAACCGCCACGATCGAGGGCAGCCACCGTGATCGTGAAACGGCGTTCTCATGGAGGCGCTGGTGATGCACCCGCCTGGTGAGCTCAGCCTGTTCCGCGTTGAGGCGAGAGAGCTTCGTGGTGCTGTACGGTTGATTCATCGGGAAAAGGGTTACCATGATACTTTTTTTTCTGGCAAGGAAAAAGAGCAGTTACGGAATGGAAACCCTCACTCGATGGACTTGCCCGTACTGCTCATGCTCAGGGTGCCGTGGCGCACCCCCTTGACGGAACGCAGCACATGGGCCAGTCTCTGCACCTCGCTGGCCCTGCCCTTGACGGCCACGACCTCCAGGCAGTTGTGGTGGTCAAGGTGGATATGCTGGGTCGAGATGATGATATCCTGGTGTTCGTGCTGGAGGTCGGTGAGCCTGCCGGACAGCCCCCTCCTGTGGTGGTCGTAGACGAAGGTGATGGCACCGGCGACCTCCTGGTCTTCCTCCCACTCCTTCTTGACCAGTTCCTGCCGGATGAGATCGCGGAGCGCCTCGGAGCGGGTGATGTACCCGTGTTTCCTGAGGAGCCGGTCGAATTTTTCGAGCAGGCGGCTTTCGAGGGAGACGCCGAATCTGACGAGGGCTGACATGGTCCCGGATCTTTCCTAGGGAATCGTCTTGAGGTTCAGGAGGTCGATGTCGGTCATCATGGGCTGGTATTTTCCGATGAGATCTGCCAGGGCCTCGTTGACCAGGAGGGAGAGTTCCCTGCCGGTGAGGGCCGAGAGGACGGTAATGGCCTTTGCATAGCGTTCTTCGATGTAGTAGTTCCTCTTGATCAAGAGGCTGTTCGGACCGTCTTCTCTGATCTGCAGGGGTTTTCTTCCACGCTCGGCCATGAACACCTCACTGGGGGCGAAGTGGAGGCGGCAACCGGATTTGAACCGGTGAATAACGGTTTTGCAGACCGTCGCCTTACCACTTGGCTATGCCGCCTTGTCCCGTTGAGCCATCTAGGTATACCGGTGAGAATCGGGAAAAGTCAAGGGGGGAGTGGTGGGGGCAGGCATCTCTCACGAGCAATCAGGGGCGGGCGCTCACTGCCCGGACCGGTTCACCCGGTTCATGACATATGCCCTGAAATCCACCTTCTCTCTTATGATCTTCCTCATGTCCGCGCGCTTCACCCACCTGCTGTAGAGCCAGAACCACTGGTGCGGGTGTTCCCTGACCACGGTTTCCACCCAGCTCTGCATGAGGGCGCTCAAATTTCTCACCCCTTCCGGGTCGGACGGGTATGACGCGGCATCCACGGGCGTGGAGAAGATGACGTGGTAGGTGCCCCTGATCTTGACCGCCGCCACCGGCAGCACCAGGGAGTTTCCCTTGATCGCGATGAAGGCCGGGGCAGGGTTCGTCGGTGCAGGCATGCCGAAGACCGTGCAGAAAAGTCCATCACGGTCCTCGCTTCTCCCATCGACCACGATACCGATGGTGTTCCCTTTCCGGAGTTCCCTGATGAGCATGAGGGCCTTGCCTGCAGGGGGGAGGATGGTGGCGCCGGAGCGGGAACGGATGCCGTCCACGAGGGATTCGAGGCGGGGATCGTTTCTCCTGTCCGCCATGACGCAGAACCTGATTCCCAGGAGGCGGGGGAGGTGCGAGAGGATCTCCCAGTTGCCCACGTGGCCCGTGATCATCGCGAGACCCCTGCCCGAGGCCAGCGCCTCGTCGAGATGCTCCCTGTTCTCCACGACGACCCGGGATCGGATCTCTTCGTCGCTGAGATAGGCATAGCGCACCGCATCCACAAGGATCTCGGCCTGGTTCAGGAAGACCTTCAGCGCCAGCAGGCGCACGTCATCACGGTTCAGTGCGGCCCGCAACTGGATGGTGGCGACCTCCCGGTGGTAGGGCAGCACGAGCCATGCGATGGAGGCCAGGAGCCTGGACAGGTTCAGGACCACCTGGTAAGGCAGCACCCGGATGAGCGCGAGCATGCCGATGGCAGCCCGGTAGCGCAGCTCCAGGAGGAGGCGCATCATTGCGCTTTCCTCCCCGCACCGTGCTCCTGAGCAAGGACGAATTCCCTGAAGTCGCGACCTTCTTCCAGGACCTTCTTCATGGTCGATCGCCTGATCCACCTGCTGTGGAGCCAGAACCACTGGTCAGGGTACTGCCGGACCACTGATGTGGCCCATGCCTGCATGAACTCACTGAGATCACGGATGGCCGCCTCCCCCTGGCCGAAGGAACAGGCATCAACGGGTTCTTCGAACCGTATGCGGTATCCCTGGCCTTCCCTGATGGCATAGACGGGCAGGACCAGTGCCTGGCCCTTGACGGCGATAAACGCCGGGGCCGGGTTCGTGGGTGCCGGCATGCCGAAGACCTCGCAGAACAGGCCGTCCCTGCGCCTGCCCCTCTGGTCGATGACCATGCCGATGGTGTTGCCTTTCCTGAGTTCCTTGATGAGCATGAGGGCCTTGCCCTTCGGCGGCAGGATGGTGGCCCCGGAGCGTGAGCGGATGCCGTCTATGATGGACTCGAGCCTGGCGTCCTTGCGCACGTCCGCCATGACGCAGAACCGGATCGGGAGGAGACGGGGGAGGTGGGAAAGGATCTCCCAGTTCCCGATGTGGCCGGTGGTCATCATGATCCCCCTGCCCGAGGAGACTGCTCTGTCCAGGTGCTCCTTGCCCTCAATGGCGATCCGGCGACGGAGCTCCCTGTCGCTCAGGTAGGCGTAGCGCACCGTGTCCACCAGGATCACCCCCTGGTTCATGAAGACCTTGATGGCGAGAGGACGGACATTCTCCGTGCCCAGGGCCGTGCGCATCTGCACGGTCACGATCCGCCTGCGCAGCGGCAGGACCGCATAGAGGACGAGGCCGACAACCCTGCCCAGGGTGACGGCTGCCGGATAGGGCAGGGCAAGGACGAGACGGATCATGGTCCGCGTGCCCCAGTACTGGGCAGCGCTCAGCGCATTTTGTCTGAAGCTCATCTCTCCATGGTCTCCAGTATCCAGCAGACGGCATCCAGCAGGTCCTCGGCGATGTGTTCCGGCCTCTCCTTCATGACGACGGGCCTGTACGTCCGTATGAGGACCCCGGTACCCTTCACCCGATGGATCGCCTCGATGTCTTCCGCCTTGTCCCCTATCAGGGAACAGGTGGTCAGGTCCAGGCCGAAATCCCGGGCAGCCTGGATAAGCATGCCCGGTTCTGGCTTGCGGCACGGGCAGGTCATGCGGTACCGTTCGATGGTCCCCTCCGGGTGGTGGGGGCAGTAGTAGAGGGCGTCGATGCGGACGCCTTCCATCCTGAGCATCTTCAGCAGCCGTGCATGGATGACGTGCAGGGTCTTCTCGTCGAAGAGACCGCGGGCTATGCCCGACTGGTTGGTGACCACGATGGCGGGGACGCCCGCCCGGTTCAGCAAACGAAGGGCCTCGACAGACCCGGGGAGGAGTTCGACACCGTCCGGGTCGCTCAGGTACCCCGTGTCGCGGATCAGGGTGTCATCCCTGTCCAGGAACACGGCGTGTGACGGCGAGTCGCTCGATCTCATCGGCTATGTCCTTGAGCCACGGCATGTCCAGGGCTATCCTCACGGCGAAGAGCCTGTTCGCTACGCCCGTAAACCAGGACGGCTCGATCTTCACCAGGTCCTTTTCCGTGGTGAGGACCAGGTCTTTCCCGGCGGCCCTGTCCATGACCATGACTGCATCCTCGATGCAGTAGCGGTGATGGTCGCCGAAGGCCAGACGGTCCACGTCTGCTCCGAGCCTTTCGAGCATGGCGAAGAAGTGATGCGGCGACCCGATGGCGCAGAAGGCCAGAGCCCGTTTGCCGGAAAGTGATTCCAGGCCTGCCGTGACACCCCGGAGATCCACCAGGCAGACCGGCTTGAGGTCGGCGGTGAGGCCCGAGGTGCCGGATCCCTTCATGGCGACGACATGGTGGGCGCGCTTCAGGGCTGATGCATGCTCTCTGAGCGTCCCTGCGGGGAGGAGCTCCTCCCGGGCGACGTTCCGGGTTACGAGCACGATGTCCAGGTCGCGGCCGATCCTGCGGTGCTGGAATCCGTCGTCCAGCACGACGACCTCGCAGTCGAACAGGGTCCGGGCCAGGAGCACCCCCTTCACCCGGTCAGGGCTCTTGATGACCGGTACGGACAGCGACCTTGCCATGAGCAGGGCCTCGTCACCCACCTCGTCGCTGGTGTGGTTTTTCTTCACCACGAGGGGGTCCTTGCACGATCCCTTGTATCCCCTGGTGACGATGCAGGTCGCCAGGCCGCGGGAGGCGAGCTCGGCGGCCAGCGCCATGGCGAAGGGCGTCTTGCCCGTGCCGCCGGCCTCGACGTTCCCCACGCTCACCACCACCCCGGGCACGGCACGTGCCTTCAGGATCCCGGCATCGTAGAGAAGGTTCCGTGCCTTGATGAGTGCGCCGTAGATACGGGCGAGGAGCTTACGGGTTGCCGAACTGGAGGGCATAGAGCCTCGCATAGTGACCGTTTCTGGCCATGAGCTCGTCGTGGGTTCCCTGCTCCACCATGCAGCCGCGGCTGAGAACGATGATACGGTCCGCTCCCACGATGGTGGAGAGCCTGTGGGCGATGACCAGGGTGGTCCTCCCCTTCATGAGGCGCTCCAGGGCGGCCTGGACCTCCCGCTCGCTCTCGGTGTCCAGGGCCGAGGTCGCCTCGTCGAGGATCAGGATGGGGGCGTTCTTGATGATGGCCCGGGCGATGCAGAGACGCTGGCGCTGACCGCCTGACAGCCTCACCCCGCTCTCGCCCACCATGGTGTCATACCCGTCCTTCAGGCTCACGATGAAATCATGGGCATTGGCTGCCCTGGCCGCCTCGACGATCTCCTCCTCGGAGGATTCGCGGGTGCCGTAGGCGATGTTGGCCCGTATGGTGTCGTTGAACAGGACCATCTCCTGGGTCACCATGGCGATGTTCTCTCGCAGGGAGTTCGTGGTCGCATCCCTGATGTCGGTCCCCGAGATGAGAATGGCCCCCCTGCTCACGTCGAAGAACCTGGGCAGCAGGTTCGCGACGGTGGATTTGCCCGAGCCCGATTCCCCCACCAGGGCGATATGCTCCCCCCTCCGTGCGGTGAAGCTGATGTCCTGCAGTGCATAGGTCTCGTCGTTCGTATAGCTGAACCAGACGCCCCTGAATTCGAAATCACCCTCCACACGTGACAGGGCCTTGGCGTCGGGCTTCTCGCTGATCTCGGGGGTGGTGTCCAGGAGGTCGAAGATGCGGCGTGACGCCGCGATGCCCTCCTGGATCTCGATGTTCACCTTGTTGAGTTTGCGGATGGGTGCATAGAGCAGCGACAGGGCGGTGATGAAGGACATGAAGTCGCCGGGTGTCATGGCGCCCGAGATGACCCGCTTGCCGCCGTACCAGAGGAGGAATGCCGTGCCCAGACCGCCGATGAGCTCGAGCAGGGGGCCGGACAGGGCCCGCACCTTGATACGCTTCATCCAGTTCGTGTAGTAGTTCCGGTTCTCCGTGGAGAAGCGCCTGGACTCGTAGTCCTCCATGTTGTAGGCCTTGACGATCCTGATGCCGCTGATGGCCTCGTCCAGGATGCTCATGACGTTGCCCATGACCTTCATGCTCCTGGTGGAATAGCGCTTGAGCCGCTGGCCGAACCGGTTGATGGGGTAGACGACCAACGGGAACACGAGCATGGCGATGAGGGCGAGCTCCCAGTCCCGGTAGAAGACCGCTGCCACGAGGCCGATGAGCGTGAGCGACTGCCTGATGAACTCGGTGACCGACTCGGTGACGGAGTGCTGCACCATGTTCACGTCGTTCGTGATACGGCTGATGAGGACGCCCGTGGGGGTACGGATGAAAAACGGCATGGACAGCGTCTGGATGTGTTCGTAGAGTTTGTCCCGGATGTCCCTGATCACGCTCTGTCCGACATCATTCATGAAGTAGAAGCTGAAGTAGTCGCAGACCGTCTTGGTGAGGTAGATGGCGATGATCGCCCCTGCGATGAGCCTGAGCATGGTCAGGTCGCGGGCGATGAACACGTCGTCCATGACGTTCTTGACGAGCAGGGCGATGGCCGGCATGGCTGCGGCGATGATGGTCGTCAGGACGAGCGAGCCGAAGAGCTTCATCCGGTAGGGCCGGATGTAGGTGAGCAGCCGCCGGTAGACGCGCAAGTCCCTCATGCGGCCTCCAGGAGATCGCAGGCCCACCGGGCCGTCTCTGCCGAGGCCTTCTTGACGCCGAAAAGGTGCTGCATCTCCCTGTATGCCTGCCTGGTGGCCTCGAAGAGCGTGCGGTCTTCCAGGTACAGGAGCATGGTCCTTGCCAGGTCTTCGGCGGTGAGGTCGTGCTGGATGAGTTCGGGTACGATGGATTTCCCTGTGACGATGTTGGGCATGCCGACATGCTGTATCTTCACGAAGATTCTTGCAAGGAGGTAGTTGACGGTCGATGTCCGGTAGCAGATGACCTCGGGGACACCCCGCAGGGCGAGTTCAAGGGAGGAGGTGCCCGACTTCACCATGGCGAGGTCGATCTCGGGCATGGAGTCTTCGAGCCGGATGTCTGGGTCCGTGTGCCGGCGGATCAGGTCGGGGTCGAGCCCGCGGGCCACCGGGAGGTGCCAGGTGAGATCCGGGCGCCTGCGCGCGATGCGACGCTTCGCCTCCATCATGACGGGCAGTATGGAAGTGATCTCGTGGCGCCTGCTCCCCGGAAGCATCCCGATGCGTCGGGGGGGCCAATCTGCCCGCCGTACCGTCTCAGGATCCTTGTCGTCCAGAAGCGGGTGACCCACGTAGCGTGCACGTACACCGTGGGATGCGAAGAATCGTTCCTCGAAGGGAAAGATGACGGCCAGGCCGTCAGTGACTTTAGCCAGCGTCCGCGCCCGGTACCGCCTCCAGGCCCAGGCCTGGGGCGCGATGTAGTAGAGCACCTTCATGCCCGATGCCTTGGCGTGCCGGGCGAGCCGCATGTTGAAGTCCGGAAGGTCCACCGGGATGAACAGGGAGGGTCTCCTCGTCAGCATGAGCCGCTTGATGCCAGCGTAGACCTTCAGGATGTGGAAGATCCTGGGCAGGACATCGGTGAACCCCATGACCGAGAGTTCGTCCATGCCATGGATGCATTCCATGCCCGCCTTTTCCATCTCGGGGCCGCCCATGCCGACGAACGCCGCCGACGGGATCCGCTGCCTGATCGCCCTGATGACGGCTGCGGCATGCCGGTCAGCGCTGGCCTCTCCGGCCACCATGAGGATCGTGTGTGCGCTCATCTCTTCGGCACGACGAGGCTGTCCTTGATGGCACAGGCCATCTGGAGGGCCTTGAGCCCGGCGGCCCCGTCCACCACCACGGATTTGCCGTTGACCACTGCGTCGACGAATGACCGGATCTCCGCGGCCAGGGCGTCGGACTCGGACAGACTGAGGTGTTTGTGGCCTATCTCGCGGGTCTCGCTCAGCGTGTATACGTCCGCCTGGGCCCTGGCGAAGTCCAGTGATATGTAGGCGTCCTTCTGGAAGATCCTGATTTTGCGCATGACGTCTGCGCTCACCCTGCTGGCCGTTATGTTGGCGATGCAGCCCGACTCGAAGCGGAGCCTCGCGTTGGCGATGTCGACCGAGTCGGTAAGCACCGGCACGCCCACCGCCTCCAGGGAGGCCACGGGAGATCCGACCAGGGCGAGGATGATGTCGAGGTCGTGGATCATGATGTCCAGGATCACGTCCACGTCCGTGCCCCGCGCCCTGAAGGGACTGATGCGGTGTGCCTCGATGAACATGGGGTCCACGATGCTGTCCTTGAGCTCCAGGAGTGCCGGATTGAATCGTTCCAGGTGGCCGATCTGGAGGGTCGTGCCGCCTTTCTGCGCCGCATCGATGATGTCCGCCGCCTCGCCGGTGGTCCCCGCGATGGGTTTCTCAAGGAGAACGGCCACGCCGGCCCCCAGCAGGGGAACGGCCACGTCGGCATGGACCGACGTCGGCACCGCTACGCTGGCGGCGTCGAGGCTCCCCCTGAGGTGATCCACCGAGGTGTACGCCGTCGTACCGACCTCGGCGGCCACCGCTTCTGCCCGTGACCCGTCGACGTCGACGACGCCGAGGAGCTCCACGTTCTCCATGGATGCGTATTTCTGGGCGTGGAACCGCCCCAGGTACCCCACACCGATGACCGCGACCCTGAGCTTCCTCACCGTGCGATCCCCCTGCGGGACGAGGTGAGGAAATCCAGCAGCCTGGCGATCTCCTCGGCACCCTTGAGCTCCTGTTCCAGTGCTGCGACGGCCTCCTTGAGGAGGAGCCCCTGCTTGAACAGGATGCGGAAGGCCTTCTCGATCCGGGAGATCTGCTCCCTGGAAAAACCACTGCGTTTCAGGCCTATGGTGTTCACTCCATAGAGCGTGGCCCGATCACCCGATGCCTTGGCGTAGGGCACGATGTCCAGGCTCACCATGGAACCTCCGCCCACGATTGCGTAGGCGCCCACCCGGGTGAACTGGTGTATGGCGGCCAGCCCGCCGATGATGGCGCTGTCCTGGATCTCCACGTGTCCGGCCAGCGTGGCCAGGTTCCCCATGACCACCCGGCTGCCCACGATGCAGTCGTGGGCCACGTGACAGTAAGCCATGATGAGGTTGTGGCTACCGATGGTCGTCACCCCCCTGTCCTTGACCGTGCCGCGGTTGACGGTCACGAACTCGCGGAAGGTGTTGTGGTCGCCGATGGTCAGCCTGGTGGGTTCCCCCTTGTACGAGTGGTCCTGGGGCGGGGAACCGATGCTCGCGTAGCCGGTGAAGGTGCAACTCCTGCCGATGGTGGTGGGGCCTTCGATCATGCAGAAGGGACCCACGCGGGTCCCTTCACCGATCGTCACGCCTCCCCCCACCACCGCGTAGGGGCCTATGGTCACATCCCCGGCGAGTGCGGCGTCAGGAGCTATCCGCGCGGTAGGGTCAATCCCTGGCAAGGTCCTGTACCTTCCTTTCCAGGTCGCGCACCCGTTTCAGGAGTTCCGGCAGATCGCGGTAGACCTTCTGTACCCTGAGCCAGCGACTGTGGTCCATGGACGGGAAGCCGGAGATCACCTTGCCCGGAGGTATGTCCGTGGCGATCCCGGTACGGGCGGCCGCAGTCACCCCGTCTCCGATGCTGACATGCCCTGCCACTCCGCACTGCCCGGCCAGCACCACACCCGTACCGATCCGGGCGCTGCCCGAGATCCCAGCCTGTGCAACGATGATGGTGTGATCCCCGACGACCACGTTGTGGCCTATCTGGACCAGGTTGTCCATTTTCACGTCGGAACCTATCCGGGTGCTGGTCAGTGCGGCCCGGTCGATGGTGCAGTTGCTGCCGATCTCCACATGGTCCCCTATGACAACGACACCCTTCTGGGGGACCTTGACGTGGCGCTGGCCGTCCCAGGCGAAGCCGAACCCGTCTGAGCCTATAACCACCCCTGCATGGACGATGCAGTGCCTGCCTATGGAGCATCCGTGGTAGACCGCGACGTTTGGGTGGAGGATCGTATGCTCTCCCACCGATGCGTCGTCCCCGATGAAGCAGCCGGGGAAGATGACGCAGTTCTCGAAGATGCGTGCCCCGGCTCCGATGTATACGTGGGGATAGATGCATGCGCCCTCGTGGACGTGGGCTTCCGGATGCACCCAGGCCATCTCCGAGATACCGGGTGTCACGGGCTTGTCGGGGTAGAGGAGGGAAAGGACCCGGGCGAAGTAGAGGTACGGGTCTGGGGTGATGATCTGGGATATTTCCCGGCCGATCACTTCCTGCACGATGATGGCACCGGCCTTCGTTGTCATGGCCTGGTCCCGGTACTTCCGGTTGGCGAGGAAGGAGATGTCGGCCTGTGCAGCTTCTTCCAGGGTCGAGGCACCCGTCACCTCCCGGTCCTCACCCTGCAGGGTGCCCCCGAGGATCTCTGTCAGCCTGGACAACAGCATGAGCTATTCTTTCTACTGCTTGGCCTGCTTTTCCTGGTAGCGCCTGTTGAAGATCTCCAGGATCTGCCTGGTGACGTCCATCCGGTCCGATCCGTAGATCACTGCAGGATTGGTCCTGTCGAGGATGAGATCGATCTTGTTTTTCTCGCCGTACTCCTTGATGATGGCCTCGAGTTCCTTGGTCCATGGCTTCATGATGCCCATCTCGGTGTTTCTCAGGTCATCCTGGGCGTCCTTGTAGGCCCGGTTGTAGTCCTTCACCTCCTTCTCGTACTGCTTCTGGAGGTCTTCCTTGGCCGCGGCGGACATGGTGGCGGACTTGGCCTGGATCTGGTCCGAGATGCCCTTGATCTTGGTCTCTCTCTTCTTGAGGTCGGTCTCCTTCTGTTCGCTCAGTGCTTTCAGCTTCACGAAGGCATCCTTGCCGGCCAGTGAATCCGTGATGACCTTCTGCGAGTCGATGTATACGATCTTGAGGTCCTGGGCCGTGGCCGTTCCTGCGAGTGAAAACAGGACGCAGGCCGCGCACAGGAGGGTGAGAAATCTGTTCATATATGCTCCTCTCACGAGTTTGTTCGTGTGCCTAGAAGAACGCCCCGATGGAGAATTCCCAGCGGGACGGGGATTCCCATTCCTCGGGGTCGATGACCCGGGCGTACTCGAGTCGTAACGGTCCCATGGGGGTTACCCATCTGATGCCCGCCCCGTAGGACCTCTTCAGGTTCGTCAGGTCGACGCGTTTCTCGAAGCTGTTGCCCTCGTCGTGGAAGACGACCCCGTAGAGCCCCGGTATCGGGCCCAGGGGGAAGGTCATCTCGATGTTCATGATCACCATGCGCCGTCCGCCGATGAAATTGCCCAGGCTGTCCTGCGGACCCACCTCGCCGCGCTTGAAGCCCCTGATGCTGCCCAGGCCGCCGAGGTCGAACCGTTCATATTCGGGCAACTTGTCGCCCTTGGCGGGGTTCACTGTACCCCATCTCAGTTTCAACATCAAGGCGAGTTTGTCGCTCCAGATGGGGAAGAACTGGGCTGCCGAAGCGGTGGCGCGGGTGAAGTGGTAATCGCCGCCCAGGCCGGCATATTCGATGGATGCCCCGATGTCGGAGCCCTTGGTGGGCCGGAAATAGTCGTTGGTCGTGTTGCGGTAGATGGAGTTGATGATGCTGCTCGTAAGTCCCCCGTTGATCTCCTCTTCGCTCAACGAGGATTCGTAGAGCGGATCGATATCGGTCAGGCTCAGCACGTTGTCGTAGGAGTATATGATGGAGTGGCGGAATCTTTCGACGAGCGGGTAGCTCATCCGCAGGTTCCCGCCGCGGGATTTCTTCGTGTAGTAGAGGTATTCCTTCTCGAGGCTGAAGACGCGTGCCCCGAGAGATATGTTGTAATCCAGGAACCAGGGATCTTCCGCATCGATGGTGAAGTTCTTCTTTTCCGGCCCGTACTCGATGCTCCCCTTGGCCTTGTACCCGCGTCCCAGGAGGTTGCTCTCGCTCAGGCTCGTGGTGGCCATGGGGCCGTCTTCAGATGAATAGGCGAAACCGAAGGAGAAGGCGCCGGTAGTCGTCTCCTCCACGTCCACGAGCAGGCTCATGGTGGAGTCGTTCCTGGGCACGGGGTCGATGTTGGTGGAGCTGAAGTAGCCGAGACGGCCCAGGTTGTCCTTGCTGTCCCTGATGGCGGACGACGAGAAGGTGCCTCCCTCGTCTATCTCGAGCTCGCGCCGTATGACCTTGTCCCTGGTCTTGGTGTTGCCCCTGATCTGGATGGTGTCGATGGTGACCGGTTTGCCCTGGGTGATGCTGAAGGTCAGGCCGACCTTGTTCTCCTCCTCCTCGACGCTCTCGGGCTTGATCTGGGCATAGGCGTACCCCTTGTCCATGTAGATTCCGCGGAGCCCCTCAATGGCTTTCTGTATACCGCTCTTGCTCATTGTTTCGCCGGGCTCGAGGTCGATGGCCTCCAGGAGCTCTTCCTTGGGCAGGAGCAGGTCGCCGGTCACATCCATGGTTCCTATGTAAAACAAGGGACCCTCGGAGACGGGGATGGTGATGTAGATGCCGTCGTCCTCACGGATGTCGATCCTGGGCCTGCCCACCTTGGCCTGCATGTAGCCGTTGTCCGCATAGTACTGTTCGATGCGGAGCAGGTCCGTGTCGAGGACCGCGTCCTGGAAGGTGCCCTCGTGGTTGAAGATGCCAAGCGGCCAGCGGGTCGATGTCTCCATGGCGCCCTTGAGCTTTCGTGAAGAAAGGTTCACGTTCCCGTCGAAGCTGATGTCCTTGATGTAGAGCTGCTTGTTTTCCTCAATGGTGAAGCCCAGGACAATCCCGCCCTCGGTGGGCGTGGTTTTCGTCGAGACCTCCACATTGTAGTAGCCGCGCTCGCGATAGAGCCCCTTGATGCGGTCCGTTCCGGTCTTGAGGAGCCTGGTGTTGAGGATGTCGAACTTCTTCAGGCCGATGGTGTCGAGGATGTCCTTCTCCTTGATCTCCTCGTTTCCCTTGAGTTCGATGGACATGATGACGGGATACTCGGTCACCACGAAGACCACGGCGTTGTCCTCGAAGGTGGCGTCGCACTTCTCGAAGTAGCCCATGGCATAGATCTCTTCGATGTCCTTCCTGATCGCTTCCTTGTGGAGGATGTCTCCCTTTGCCGTCTTGATGCGGAAGCGGATCGCATCGGGGCTGATACGGACATGACCCTCGATGGACACGTCCCTGACCACACAGATCCCCTTGAGGCGGAGGTACCCGTCGATGGCCTCGGCCATCGTCGAGGCGCTGTAGGCCGTCCCTGTACCGTCGGATGCACGGAATACCCCGTCGGTCCGCTGCATGGTGAGCTCAGTCTCGGCTGTCTCGGAGATGCTCACGCACGGGACGTCCGAAAGGTAATCGGCCGTGGACCGATCGGAGGTCCTCAGTGCGAACGGCGCACCCTGGACGGCAGAGGGGATGATCATGGTCAGGAGGAAGAGAAGTATGCCGTTACGGCATTGAATGTTCAAGATGTCCCCCTTTCAGAACCAGGACTTTATCCATCGTGCGCGCCAGATCCATGTTGTGCGTGGCGATGAGCAGGGTGACGCCGAGACGGTTCCTCAACCCCGAAAAGAGCTCGATGATCCTGAGCCCCGTCTCCGGATCGAGGTCTCCCGTTGGTTCGTCGGCCAGCATGATCCCGGGTGACATCATGAGCGACCGGGCGATCGCGACCCGCTGCTGTTCTCCGCCCGAAAGTTCGCCGGGTTTGTGAGTCCTTCGGTGGCCGAGCCCCACCATGTCCAGGAGGTATCCCGCCCGATCGGAGATCTCCCCGGTCATCGGGGAGGAGATCAGGGCGGGCACCATCACGTTCTCCAGGGCGGTGAACTCGGGCAGGAGGTAGTGGAACTGGAACACGAAACCGATCCGGGCGTTCCTGAACCGGGCGATCTCGCGGTCGTTCATGGCCGAAATGTCGCTGTCGCCGTAGGTGATGCTGCCGACATCGGGCTTTTCGAGGCCCCCCAGCAGGTGCAGCAGGGTGCTCTTCCCCGAGCCGGACGCCCCCACGATGGCTGTCCCTTCACCCCGGCGCGCCTCGAGGTCGACCCCCCTGAGAACCTCTATGGTCTCGGGGCCCTTGCGGAAGGACTTGTGGAGGTTGCGTACCGTCAGCACCCGGTCATCCCTCATAGCGCATCACCTCCACGGGATCCTGCCGGGCGGCCTGCCGGGCCGGATAGATGGTGGCGAAGAAACACAGCAGAAGCGATGCCGTCACGATGGACGCCACCTCGACGGTATCCACCTTGGTTGGCAAGCCCGTGATGTAATAGACATCCTTGGGCATGACCTGAATCTTGAAGATGAACTCCACCGCCGTCACGACGGCGTTCAGGTTCTGGGCGAGCAGCAGGCCCAGCACGAGACCTGCGATCGTCCCGCTGATGCCGATGGCCATGCCCACGGTTACGAAGATCTTGAGGATCTGTTCCGTGGTGGCGCCCATGGATTTGAGGATGGCGATCTCCTTGCGTTTTTCCATGACCATCATGATGAGGGTGCTTATGATGCTGAATGCGGCAACCAGGATGATGAAGAGCAGGATGATGAACATGATGGTCTTCTCGAGTCTCAGGGCCGAGAACAGACTCTTGTTCATGTCTTTCCACGTCTTGGCCCAGAACCCCTCATCCAGGTTTTTCAGCACGTCCTGGGCGATCGCATCGGCCCGGTAGATATCATCCACCTTGACCTCGACGCCGGAGACCGTGTCCATCATGAACATTTTCTTTGCCGCGGACAGTGAGATGTAGACCATGTTGCTGTCGAATTCGTACATGCCCGTGGAAAAGATGCCGCGCACGATGAACGTCCTGGATGCCGGGATCATGCCGAGCGGGGTGATCGTGCCCGTAGGTGATATGAGCGTCACGGCATCGCCGACCAGGATTCCGTACATGGCCGCGAGCTCCGATCCCAGCAGGACCCCCGAGTCGTCCAGGGTTCCGCTGCCGTGCGTTATGATCTCCCTGAGCCGGATGACCCGTGCCGCGCTGTCGGGATCGATCCCTCTGATGACTGCGCCGGAGATGCCGCCGGGTGATGATACGAGGCCTTGGGAGAGGATGAACGGGGTGGCCGCGACGACCCCCTTGACCTTCATGATGGCTTCCATGACGGGCAGCGGATCGCGTACGCCCCCCTGGTAGTGGGAGATGACGACGTGCGACTGGGTGCCCAGGAGCTTTGTCTTGATGTCGTCCTCAAAGCCGTTCATCACGGACAGGACCACGATCAGGGCCATGACGCCTATGGCGATGCCCACCACCGACAGCCCGGAGGTGAAGCTGATGAACCGCTGGCTCTTCTTTGCCCGCAGATACTTTCTGGCGACGAGAAACTCGAATCTCAGGACTGGTCTCCTTTACGCAACAGGGGGAACAGGATCACATCCCTGATGGAAGGGCTGTCGGTCAGGAGCATGACGAGCCGGTCGATCCCGATGCCCTCGCCCGCAGCCGGCGGCATCCCGTATTCAAGTGCCCGGATGTAGTCTTCATCGACCTCGGACGGTCCCTCTTTTTTTCGCACCTGCTCCACGAAACGCTCCCTCTGGTCGAACGGGTCGTTCAATTCGCTGAAGGCATTGGCGATCTCTCGTCCCGCGATGTAGAGCTCGAAGCGGTCCACAATGGTGGGATCGTCGTTGTTCGGTCTTGAGAGGGGGGAAACCTCCGTGGGGTAGGAGGTGATGAACACCGGCCCGGTAAGCCTGTTTTCGGCCGTGATCTCGAAGATGAGCAGCTGGAGATCGCCGAGCGTCTCCTCCCCGGCGAGTTCGACGCCCAGGTCCCTGCAGAAGGCCCGGGCCTTCTCCCTGTCGTCGAGGACTTCTGGGTTCACGCCCCCCACCTCTCGTGAAGCCTGTTTGAGCGTATAGCGCTTCCAGGGAGGTGCGAGGTCGATGGTCTCGCCCTGGTAGGTGATCGTGGTCGTTCCCAGCACCTCCTGCGCGACCATGGAGATCATGTCCTCGGTGAAGGTCATGAGGTCCTCGAAGTCGGCATAGGCCATATAGAACTCCATCATGGTGAACTCGGGGTTGTGGCGTGTCGAGATACCCTCGTTGCGGAAGTTGCGGTTGATCTCGTATACGCGCTCGAGCCCCCCCACCACCAGGCGCTTGAGGTAAAGCTCAGGGGCGATCCTCAGGTAGAGGTCCATGTCCAGGGCGTTATGGTGCGTCAGGAAAGGCTTTGCCGTCGCGCCTCCGGGGATGCTCTGCATCATGGGGGTCTCGACCTCGAGGAATCCCCGGGCGTCCATGTACCGCCTCAGGGCACCGATGATCCTGGTCCGCGTGATGAAGGTCTGCTTCACCTCCGGAGAGACGATGAGGTCCACATAGCGCTGGCGGTACCTGGTCTCCACGTCCTTCAGACCATGCCACTTTTCCGGCAGCGGCCTGAACGACTTGGTGATGAGCTCGAATCCCCGCGCATACACGGAGAGTTCGCCGGTCTTTGTCTTGATGGGCGGTCCCCACAGGCCGACGATGTCGCCGATGTCGAGCTTCTTGAAGAGGTCGTAGGCATCCTTGCCGAGTGTTGCCATCTCGAAGAAGGCCTGGAGTTTCCCGGTGGCGTCCTGAAAATGGATGAACGACGCCTTGCCGAATTTTCTGGACGCCATGATCCTGCCGGCAAGGTGATGGACCGCTGGCACCTCCTGGAGCTCTTCGGCCCCGAGATGGCCATACAGGCCGACAAAGGACGAGATTTCGGTATCTTTCCGGTAGGTGTTGGGAAAGTGCCTGACGCCCGATTCCTGCTTGAGCTGCTCGAATTTTTCGATTCTCTGGCGGATGAGAGGGTTCGGATCTTCCACGTTTGCATCTCCACATGCTTCGAATTGAGCGCATATATAGTTAATTTCCCGGATGGAGTCAACAAACCATCCCGCCGCGAGAAACCCCTGGAAGGGAACGTGTTCTTCGGCTAGTATCACGGCGGGGAAGAACATGGGTCTTTCGCTGCTCGAAAAGAGGATGCTCATCGACGGTGCACGTGGTGCAGTCAAGGATTACCTGGAACGGGGGACGCTGGAAGAAGCCTCCTCGCCTGCCCAGGATCTCTCGAAGGCGCTCCGTGAGGTCAGGGGTGTGTTCGTGACCCTCTACCAGGCCGGAAAACCCCGGGGGTGCATGGGCATGCCGTCCGCCGTCCTGCCCCTGTGGCAGGCGTGCCGGTTCTGCGCCCTGAATGCGGCCTGCAGGGATCCCAGGTTTCCACCCCTGGCCGTGGAGGATCTCGCAGGAATCACGTTCGAGATTGCGCTCATAGGTGAACCCCGACCGTTCGAGGAAGTCTCTCAGATCCGGGGAGGCACGTGCGGGCTCATCCTGCAGAAAGGTTTCCGCCGGGAGGTATTCATGCCCGGGGCGTTCCAGGAGATAGCGGGGGGCAGGGAAGAGGTCGCGAGCAGCCTACGGGATACCGTGGCCATCGATGCGGAAGGCGCGGACGCCCGGGAGACATGGATGGTGTTCGAGGTCGAGAGGTGGAACGAAGAGGATCTCTAGACGATCTCGTCCAGGGAATCCACCACCACATCCATGTGCCCCTGGAGCACCTCCCTCGAAACGATGCCGGGTATGCCGATGGTGAGCCCGACCCCGGAGTTCCTCCCCAGCAGGGCATCCATCACGGTGTCCCCGACCAGCAGCGTGGATGACGGGTCCACGTTGAAGTGCTCGCAGATCTTCCTCACCATGTCCGGGGCCGGTTTGGAGTTTGCCACAGAGTCCGCACCCACCACCGCATCTATGTACGGCGCCGCCCCTATCGAAAACATGTCGGTAATGGCTTCCCGGGCATTGTCATTGGTCGCTATGGCCGTGTGCATCCCCTTCTCCTTCAGTCTCTTCAGGAGCTTCACCGCACCCGGGACCGGCCTGACGCACCTGTCCCTGACCTCGGAACGGAAGACCTCGTCGCCGAGTTGCCGCATCAGATTCTGAGCCTCGTCCCAGCGCAGGCCTTCGCGGTAGAGACAGTAGGTGATGAGGGCGTCGCATTCCGCAGAGGTGCCCATGGCCAGTGCCCCGTTCCCGTCTATGCCGCGCGTGTCAACCGATACGCCCAGGACCTTCTGAACCCTGTTCCTCAGGGGTTCGCTCATGGGGAGGTGCGTGCCCATGGCTTCCAGGAGGGAGCCGATGATCTCGACCCATGTCTCCTTGAAGTCGATGAGGGTGCCGTCCTTGTCGAAGATCACGAGATCGGCGTCGTAGGCCTTTCCTGAAATCCGGACCTGTGCCACGAAGTTCCTCCTGCACGTCGTGTTAGAGGGTGTCGCTTCTTCCTCATCGAGGAATCGGCCCACCGTCTTTTTCGCATTGATTGGTTACCATACTTCCATGATATATACTACGGGCTTCAAGGAGACCGGGACCGGGAAGGGGTATGTATAGTCTATGCGGTGTATGGATATGAAGGGCTCGCGTCCGGTTTTCCTCTCGTTGTTGTGCTTGTTGTTCCTGGCCTCATGCAACGCACGACACGAGGAGGGGATCTCAGGGCTTCCTGCAGCCGGTCCGAACGATAGGTTCAGGATCGGTGTCTGCATGCCCCCGAAAGGCGGCCTCGCCGAGTTGTCGAAGCTCCAGGCCCGCGGTATACGGGCGGCGGGCGACATGGTCAGAGACAGGGCGGGAAGGAACGTCGAACTCATATTCCGTGAAACCGGCGAGTCACCCAGGGCCTTCTCGGACACCATCCAGAAAGTGCTCATGGATGACCGCGTCTCGGGCATCATCACGTGCGCGTCCGACGACGAGGTCGATGCAGCCCGCAGCGTGCTCGCCCGAACGCCTGTACCGTTTCTCGTCACGTCGCCGTGCACGAACACCTTCAGGACGGGCGGGGAACCCCCTGAAATCAGGATGTGCACCGCGCTCGGGGATCAGGCCTACGCGTGTGCGAGATTTCTGTCTCATGAACTCAAGGCCAGGAGGATCGGCATCATCATCGATGCCGATGATCCCGTGGCCGTGAAGATTGCCAGCCTGTTTTCGTCCGAGCTGACCGGGATGCCGGGCAGAATCGTTGACATCGCATTCCTTCAGGAAGGCAAGGATCTGGCGGCTTCGATCAGGCACCTCATGGACGCCGGCCCGGATGCAGTCTACCTGCCCTTCGCCGGGGGCCACAGCAGGGCGCTCGTAGAGATGGTGCGCTCGGGTGACCCGGACAGGCCGGTACTCGTAGGTACACTCCAGGCGGAAGAGACCATGCTCGGTGAGGCGGTCAAGGTGCTGGACGGGGTCTATGTCCGGACGGAGTTCATCGGGGAGACCGTGAAGTCTTCACAGGGCATGGAGTTCATCGAGTATTACCGGCGGCATGCGGGACGGAAGGTATATCTCGGCTCCGGTATCGCCACGGGAGCGGAAGGCCTCTTTCTCATGATCGACATGATTTCCGAGGCCCGTCAGTCAAAACTCGTCGGTGACGCACCCCGGGCGGCGGCATCAAGAAGGGGCTCACTGCTGGGATTCACCGGCGTCACTCCGAGCGGTGCCGTGTACCAGCACCTTGTCTTTGGAAAGATCGAAAAGAAATTCCTGGGACGTCCCGCGGTGACATTCGTGGCCGCGGTTCCCCTGAAGCGATCAGATCCGGTCGCTGATGCTGGGACTCAGTAGCCTGTCCGCCACCACGGTCAAGTCAGGCTTGTAGATACCTTTTTCAATCTTGGTTTCGACTTCCCTTACCTTGTCCATACGAACATCCGGGGCTTCTGCCACGGCCTTCTGAATATCCTGCATGAGCTTTACCGTGCCCGAGATGTCCACCCGGTCGGAAGATCGGGCCTGCTGGATCCTGGCGCTGTCCTGGGGTCCCTTGTATGGCTGGGAGCCCTGAAGGGATCGAGCGTTATATGCCTTGAGGGCCTCCGCGTTCGGCGTGCTGTCAATTTTCATCGATTACGACCTCACTCAGTCCTTTCTGCAGGCTGTTTTCCATGATATCCCTGAAGAGCCTCTTGCTGGCCCCTTCGGAAATCGCGGCACTGTCAGCGACGTGCCCTCCACCGTTCTTTTCAGCCTCGCTCCTGACGGTCTCTGCATTCATTGCATGCTGTTTCTCATAGGTCCTCATGATGAGGTTCACGAAGATGCTCTTGACCTCCATACACACTCCTTGTGATCGTTCAGCCGTCCGTACCCTTTCTATCGGATATTCAACGAAATTCTTTAATGATGTTTCACCATGTCATCGTCATGACCACGGCCCCGGCTAGGCCTGTCCAAAGGCTGAAGAACTCCACGGGTCTGTCACGCATCCTGAAGGTTTTGGCATGAACGCGTGAACAGGATCGTCCCGCCGCTCGAGGAGGGTAGGAAAAAATTTCCCGTTACTCTGCAGAGGGATCGTGGATTGAAGAGCCCTGACGGACACTGGCACCCCTCTTGCTGAAAAGGAACCAGAAAGGAGTGCGGTATGGATCAGGGCATGTACACGGCAGCCGCGGGGGCCATAGCAATGGAGGAGAGGCTCACCATCATCTCCAACAATGTGGCCAATCTGAACACCATCGGGTTCAAGAAGGACCATATGAGCTTCGAGCAGTTCTCCAAGCTTCTCGATACCTCCATGCTCGCCGAAGGCCAGTACCGGGTCATCCCCATAGATGTCGTAGCGTTGAGCCCCACCATCGACGTCACTCCCGGTTCACCCGTTGAAACAGGCAATCCTCTCGATGTGGCCATGATCGGAGACGGGTTCTTCGTGGTCAGTACCGAAGACGGGCCGAGATATACCAGGGCGGGGTCGTTCCAGCTCACCACGGACAATATACTGGTAACGCCACAAGGGTACAGGGTTCAGGGTGAGGGTGGCGATATATCCATCGACACCACCACCGGCAACGGGATTATCGGCATCGATTCCCGGGGAAAGATAACCTATGACGATACCGACGTCGATACCCTGCAGGTAGTGCGCATAGCGCCCGAGGTCCTCGTCAGGAAAGGGAACAACCTCTTCGATGTGAAGGAGGGGTATGTGCCCGAGCCTGTCGAAACACCGTCCATGAGCCAGTCGTACCTGGAAGCCGCCAACGTGGAACCTGTCAGCGAGATGGTGGATATGATCGCCACCCAGCGGGCCTATGATGCCTTCCAGAAGATGATCAGATCGATCAATGACGCCTACTCGTTCTCGATACGTAATGTCGGGACGGTTGCATAAGAGACAAGGAGGACAGACCATGATTCGAGCGATGTGGACTTCGGCGACGGGCATGAATGCGCAGGAGATGATGGTCAATACCATTGCCAACAACCTGGCCAACGTCAATACCACGAGTTTCAAGAAGAGCAGGGTCGATTTCGAGGATCTCTTCTATGCCACCTACACGGGCAAGGGCAGCCAGACGCCCGAAGGCGGGACAGTGCCCGTGGGGATCGAGGTGGGCATGGGTGTGAGGCCTGTCGCAATCCAGAAGATCTTCACCCAGGGTGATTATCTCCAGACCGACAACAGTCTCGACCTCTCCATTGAAGGGAACGGCTTCTTTCTCGTATTGTCAGACGGCGATGAGGTCTACACGCGTGACGGTGCCTTCAAGATAGACAGCGAGGGCTATGTCGTGAACTCCCGTGGTGAGCGTCTGCAGCCCGAGATCACCGTTCCCCAGGATACCGCCACCATCACCGTGTCCAAGGCAGGGGAGATCACCTGCCTGTCCAATGACGGGGACACGCTGGCTACCGGGGATATACCCATTTACATCTTTCCCAATCCGGCTGGCCTGCGGTCCCTGGGCATGAATCAGTATGCCGCCACCCCGGCGTCCGGGGACGCCATCGAGGGAACGCCGGGAGAGGATAACTTCGGCACCATTTCTTCGGGATTCCTCGAGATGTCAAACGTGGACGCCGTGGAGGAGATGGTCAATCTCATTGCCGCCCAGAGGGCGTACGAACTCAACTCCAAGTCCATCACGACCTCCGATGAGATGCTCCAGACCGTCACCGGTCTCGTGAGGTAAGGTGTTGTAATGAGATTCTGTGTCCTCATTGCGTGCCTGGGCTGTGTGCTCGCCGGGGTGTCTGAGGCGGCGGCCAGGAACGCGATCGATATCAAGGCAGAGGCTGCCTTTACCGGCAGGATCCTGAAGCTCTCCGACGTGGCGGAGATCATGGGGCCCGATGCAGGCCCGCTTGGGGAGATCGTTCTGGCAGAAGTCCCAGGCGGGTCCACGGGGCTTATCATGTCTTGCCGGACCGTGGAAGAGAAGATCCGCCGCACCTATAGGGGAGCGTTGGTCTTTTCGGGGTCTGCCAGCGTACATGCCGTGCCCAGCACTGTGGAGGTGTCCGCGGAGGACCTCAAGAGGGTCTTCATCGGCGAGATCCACCGGAAGAGCCCGTGGAAGGACACGGGATCCATCGAAATATACGACGTCCGGGTATCGAAGATTCCAAGGGTACTGCCGGCAGACGCGCGTGCCATACAGGCAAAATTTTCCTCCCGGGATGACTTCCTCGGTTTCACCACAGCCACGCTGTCCGTCGGAAACGGTCCCTCGCCCGAGAAGGTGACCGTGACGGGTCGCATCAGGCTCATGGCCGAGATCCCGGTGGTCGCGACCAGGGTCGCTTCAGGGAGGATCATCAGGCCGGGTGATGTGGTCGTGCGCTCCCTCGACATCTCGGCCCTGCCGAAGGTCTGCACCCGACTGGATGAGTGCGTCGGAAAGCGGGCCAGGGTGACGCTCAGGGCAGGAAACCCGGTGCAGCCTTCCCAGGTCGAGCGCATGCCCGACGTATGCTCCGGAGAGGTCGTGATGATCAGGGCCAGTACCCCGAACCTCGTGGTGGAGGCCAGGGGGATAGCGGTGAAGGACGGATATACCGGAGAACACATCCCTGTGAAGAACGTATCCTCGGGAAAGCAGGTGATTGGCACCATTATTGCTCCATCAGTGGTACAGGTATCGCTGTAGGAGGGAGACATGAAGGCAGGCACCATTCTTGTGCTCATCATGGTTGCAGCGGCTCTGGCCGCCTGCTCCCATACCACCGACAGGGGAAGGGAATTCGCCGATGATGAGCTTTCCCAACCCGTCGAGGAAGAGATCAACGACGTCAAGAGTCCAGGCTCTTTGTGGTCAGAGAACGCCAAATTCTACGACATGTTCAGCGATCACCGGGCCAGGCGGGTCGGTGACATCGTGATCGTGCAGATCATCGAGAGTTCGTCTGCCGACAAGGAGGCCAAGACCGAGGCGACCAGAGAGAGCAGCATGGACCACTCGGTGAGCAACTTCCTGGGACTGCCCCTGGACAGGTCCTCCATCTTCGGATACGGGATCGAGCCGGGGATCCAGGCTGAGAGCTCCTCGGAGTTCTCCGGGGACGGGAAGACGTCCCGCAAGGGGACCCTCAATGCAGTGGTCTCCGCGCGTGTCACGAGGATCCTGCCGACCGGCAACTTCGTGATCAGGGGCAGGAAGCAGATCAGGGTCAACGACGAGGCGCAGTACATCGTGGTTTCGGGCATCATCAGGCCTGAAGACATCCTGTGGAACAACTCCGTGATGTCGACCAGCATAGCGGACCTGAAGGTGGACTACTACGGCTCCGGCATCCTCGGCGACCAGCAGAGCAAGGGCTTCCTGGCCCGGGCGATCGACAAGATATGGCCCTTCTAGGGAGGACACCATGAAGAAGACCATCGTTGCAGCCATCCTCCTGTTCTTCGTAACCCAGCCCATAGGGGCGGTGCGCATCAAGGATCTCGCCCAGATACAGGGGGTCAGGGAGAACAAGCTTTCGGGTTACGGGCTCGTAGTGGGCCTCAATGGGACGGGCGACAAGGCGGGAACCGGGACTCAGTACACCGTCAATGCCCTGGCCAACATGCTCAGAAACATGGGAATACAGGTAAGGGCCGATCAACTCAAGATGAAGAATGTGGCCGCAGTGGTTGTGACCGCCTCCCTGCCGCCTTTCGCCAAGAGCACCCAGAAGCTCGACTGCACCATCTCGTCCATAGGCGACGCAACGTCCCTGGCCGGCGGAACGCTCATAACGGCGCCGCTGTACGGTCCCGACGGCAAGGTGTATGCCCTTGCCCAGGGCCCCCTCTCCGTGGGAGGATTTGCCGTGAGCGGCTCATCCGGGACCGGGGTGACCAAGAACTTCCCCACGGTGGGGACCATCCCGGGGGGTGCCATTGTGGAGCGTTCGCTCGATCTGGATCTCGGCCCCCGCATGGCGCTCGTCATGAACAACCCTGACTTCACCACGGCCGGTAGAGTCGTGAGCTCCATCAATGCGAAGATGGGTTCCCGGGTGGCCACAGCCACGGACCTCTCCACCATCCAGCTGGAGGTCCCCGCTGAGTACCAAAGCAGCCTCGTGGACTTCGTGGCCCTCGTGGAGAACGTGGATGTGACGCCCGACAACAGGGCCAGGGTCATCGTGAATGAGCGCACCGGCACCGTGATCATGGGCACCGAGGTGAGGATTTCCTCCGTGGCGATCGCCCATGGCAACCTGAAGATCAGTGTCTCCGAGCAGCCCGGGGTATCACAACCCCTGCCGTTCTCAGAGGGGCGGACTGCGGTGGTGCCCCGGACCGGCGTCGAGGTAGAAGAAGGCGGCAAGAGGCTCATCCTGCTCAGGCCCGGAGCGACCATCGGTGACCTGGTCAATGCGCTCAACGCCATCGGCGTGTCCCCAAGGGACCTCGTGGTCATCCTGCAGGGCATCAAGCGTTCCGGCGCACTGTACGCAGACCTGGAGGTCATATGATCCGCGACGTCACCATGATCGCACGCATGAACCAGAACGATCCGGCCAAGGCGCTCGAGAAGGTCTGCGCCGAGTTCGAGACGCTGTTCGTGCACCAGCTGCTCAAGACCATGGCCGAGTCCGTGCCGGACGGGTTCCTGGAGGACGGGCTCGCAGGTGACATCTACAAGGACATGTTCTACCAGGAAGTTGCCAGGAACATCGGTTCCACCGGTGCCCTGGGTGTCAGAGACACGCTCAGGCGCTATCTCGAGCAGCATTTCGGCGAAGATGGCAAGACCGTGCAGGGTGAGGTTCACCGGAAAACCACCGATACGATGGACAAGGAATGAACCCTTTCAGACACGGTGGGGGAGAGACATCATGACCTATATGGACGTCATAGCACGGCTCGAGCAGGAAAAGGAACTCGTGGGAAGGCTGAACGCCCACCTGCAGGAGGAGCTCGATCTCATAGCTTCCGATGATGTTCTGGCGCTGGAAGAATCGATGCCCGCCAAGCAGAAGATTATCAGGAGCATCGCGGACATCCGGAAGGAAACGCGTATGCCCGCATCGGAACCGGCCCCGGAAGACGCGCTACGGATGCGCTCTCTCCAGCAGGATCTGGTGCGGTTGTGGAAGAAGGCTACAGGACTGAACGAGATCTCGAAGCGGATGGTCACCCAGAGGCTCACCGAGATCGATGACTCCGTTCAGACGTTCTTCACCGGCCTCAAGGAGAGCTATACCAGGGATGGCAGGAAGGCCGCCATCTCGCTGCACACCATAAAGACAGGAGCGTGACATGCCAGGACTCGGCGGAGCACTCGATATCGCACGATGGTCCATGTACAGCTCGCAGATGGCCATAGAGATCTTCTCCCATAACGTGGCCAATGCCAACACCGAAGGGTATTCCCGTCAGAGCCTGAGGGTGGAAGCCAATTATCCCATCACCATGGGCCCCGGTCAGATCGGGACCGGTGTGAGGGCTGTCGAGGTCGTCCGGAACTACAACAACTTCCTCAATCAGCAGGTGAGCCTCAAGAAGTCCGAATACTCGTACTGGAACTCCCAGAGGACCGCCATGGAGGAGATCGAGAGCATTTTCAACGAGAGTGACGGCTATGGCATAAATGCCCTCATGGGAGAGTTCTGGAACGCCTGGGGGGACCTGTCCAACAACCCCGACGGGATACCCGAGCGTCAGGCGCTCGTGAACAAGACGGACAACCTCCTGTCCATGGCCCACGAAATCGATTACAACCTCAGGGCCTACCAGCGTCACCTGGACGCCAACATCCGTGGCTCCGTCTCGGACGTGAATTCCCTCGTCAGCCAGATCGCCGAACTGAACAAGAACATCTCCAGCGTCGAGATCGACGGCATGATCAACGCCAACGACCTGCGCGACCGCAGGGACCTCCTCCTGGAGGAGCTTTCCCAGTACATGGACATCAACTATTACGAGGAAGAACAGTCGGGTCAGGCCATGGTCTACATTCTTGGCGGCACACCGCTGGTACTGGGAGCAAACACGTATTCGCTGAACACCGAGCGCAATGCCACGACCGGACAGTCCAATGTTCTGTGGCAGGATTCCTCGGGCAGGACGGTCGACATAACCCGGAAGCTTTCAGGCGGCAAGATCGCGGGCTGGGTAAGGGTGCGTGACAACAACATTGATACCTACCTCGCATCCATGAACACCCTCATGGAAGAACTCGCCTGGCAGGTGAATGCCCTGCATTCAGAAGGCGTCGGTCTCAGGAGCGTAGCCCAGATGACAGGGACGGTGCAGGGGCTGACCGGATCAGAAGACCTCGCGACCGACTACTCGACCGATCCCCCGACTAGGGCCTTTCTCTTCAGTGACCGGTACCATGCGGGCGGGACCTTCGATATCCAGGTCTTTGACGATACGGGAGGGGTGGCTGGTACCTACACCATCACGACCGGGGGAACCACGGTCAATGATCTGATCGCTGCAATCGAAACCGGTACCGCAGGTCAGATAGATGTATCTCTGCCAGGCGGGCAGTTCCAGCTCACCGCTGCACAACCAGGCCACACCTTTGCCATCTCCCCGAGCGCTGGCGGGGAACCCAGCAACGCGCTTGCCATACTGGGCGTCAACTGCTTCTTTTCCTGGTCCGAGCAGGTAGGCCGGCCCCTTGATGACCTCACCGAGACCATTCGGGTCAACGATGCGATCGAGGAGGAGCCCTCCCTCATCTCGTCCGGGTATCTGGACGAGAACGGCATGGTGGCCCCGGGCTCCAACGATGTTGCCCGTGCCATATTCAACCTTCAGGACAAGGTCATCGACGACATGGGTGGTTCGGGGACGAGTACGACCATGGATGCCTACTACAGCTCACTGGTGGCACAGGTGGGCGTCGATGTCCAGAACACCGTGAACAACGAGAAGTTCAACGACACGCTTCTCGGCCAGTACATCAGCAGAAAGGAGGGCATCTCAGGCGTCAACCTCGACCATGAGATGGCGGAGCTCCTGAAGTACCAGCACCTCTACCAGGCCGCGGCCAAGCTCATCTCGATCGCCGACGAGATGATGCAGGCGTTGATTTCGATAAAATAATCATGTAATACATCCCCAGAGTACACGTCGTACGGGGGTTGTCATTGCTGATACTGACAAGGAAAGTCGGCGAATCGGTCGCCATCGGCGATGATATCCAGATATCCGTTGTAGAGATCAAGGGTTCTCAGGTCAAGCTCGGCATCCGTGCACCGAGGGAAGTGTCGGTCCACCGGCAGGAGATCTACCTGAAGATCCAGGAAGAGAATCTGCGGGCGGCCCAGGTGTCCAAGGACGTCCTCGGCACGGTGGAAGACCTGTTCCTCAAAAAGGGCCCATGAAGAGCACCTGCATGAGCCTGCCCGAGATTACCCGCCATAACAGGAGGACAAGATCATGAAATCCATTCTCGACCTTCTCGCATCAATCATACTCGCACCCTTCAAGCTCATCAGGTTCATCGTACTGGATGTCCTTGTCTACGGTATCATCGGGGGGATCGTGTCCTTCGTCGCCGCGCTCGTGAAGGGTACCTTCCGTCTCATCTTCAGGCCTTTCACGCTGCTGCTGATCGGCGCAGGAGCGGCCGCCTTCTATTTTGCCACCGAGGAGCAGAAGAAGAAGGTCAAGGCCCTGATGGGGATGTAACAGATCGAGAGGCCGCCGGAGCGGGAGTCCTGTCCATCTCGTGATTTTTTCATGGAGATCGGTCCCATGGGACCGATCGGCGAAGGGGGATCCCTCCTGCTCCGCATCAACCGGAACTGCCCCTGGAACAGGTGCATCTTCTGCCCCGCGTACAAGGGCAGGATGTTCTCTCCGCGATCTGTCGACGAGGTATGCCGGGACATCGACGCAGCATCCCGGACCCGGGCCGCCCTGCGCTCCACCATCGCCCGCTTCAGGGAAATTCCCGCTCACGAGAGGGCGCGCATGCTCCTGGACCGCACCCTCAAGGGCAGGTATCTTGATTATCTCGATGCCTGCGGGTGTCGTGACGAAAAGATCGAGACAGCCCTCACGGAGGCGTTGCGGTCAATCGACCGCGAGTCTCCGGATGCCATCGACAAGGTTGACAGGGCACTGAGGCTCATCAAGTCAAAGGGAATACCCTGATAAAGAGAGGAGGGATTCTCTTCCGAGAATCCCTCCTCGTCGCTCATGCCCGGATACCCCTGAGGATATCCGGTTCGTTCTTACGACAGGCCCATGAACTTGGTGAACGGGTTGGCATAGAGCAGGATGAGCTCGATGACCAGCGCGTAGATGGCAAGGGACTCGATCATGGCCAGGCCAAGGATGAGCGCGGTCAGGATTTTGCCCGATGCATCCGGATTGCGGGCGATACCGTCGCAGGCTCCCCTGACGCCGTTGCCCTGGCCGATGCCGGTTCCGAAGGCCGCGATGGCCATGCCGATGCCCGTCGCCACGGCGACCCAGGAGAAGTACTGGATGGCCTCAGGACTTGCAGCTCCCTCAGCTGCGAAGACCACTGATGCGAAAGCCAGAACGAAGAATACTGAAACCCCTGAAAACCATACGAATTTTTTCATACAATCCTCCACGAAAGTTATTCTCAATGTAGTATTGAAAAATCGATCTCAATGGCATTTTACCCGGCTTGGGGTGTGGAGGTCAATACCGTTTACAGGACAATGAAAATAAAAAGGCGGACCTGTACAGGCCCGCCTTGAACTTTTCTGGATATTCTTTTCAATTGCTTCCGATTAATGGGCCTCCTCCATGGCTCCGCTGATGTACATCATCGCCAGGAGCGTGAACACGAAGGCCTGCAGGACCGAGGTGAATATCATGAGCACGAGCATGGGCATGGGAACCAGGAACGGGACCAGGGCGAGGAGCACCACGAGCACCAGGTCCTCGCCGAAGATGTTCCCGAACAGCCGCATGGTCAGTGAAAGCGGGCGGGCAAGGTGACCGATCAACTCCACGGGAATCATGATGGGGGCCATCCACCACACCGGTCCCATGAAGTGCTTGAGGTACTTCATGCCGTGGATCCTCACGCCCACGATGTGGGTGAGCAGGAACACGGTCAGGGCCATGCACAGGTTGGTGTTCAGGTTCGCCGTGGGTGAGTAGAAGCCCGGGATGATGCCGGCCATGTTGCAGGTGAAGATGAAGAGCGCGATGGTGGCTATCAGGGGGAAGAACCTCATGCCATGCTCGCCCATGGTGTCGACCAGGAGATTTTTCAGTCCGCCGATGACCACCTCCAGGAAGTTCTGGAGACGACCCGGGACCAGCTTCAGGCTCTTGGAGACGAAGAACCCCATCACGATGAGAAAGATCATGTAGAGCCAGGTGTAGGTGACCTGGTAAAAGTGGTTGCCGTCGGTCAGACCGAATCGCTCATGAAGGAATTCGTAAATGGGATGCGTGATGAAGTCCAGGATGAGAATACCGTGATCCATACTAATGTCCTCCTGCGCAGATGTAGGTGTAGCATGCGTAACTCATGACGCCGAGCATGATGACGGACAGGCCCAGGAGCAGGCCGAGCACGTTGACATGGAGCATGGCGATGAGCACGTAGAGAACGGCACCCGTGAGGGCGAGCCGGAGTATGTAGCGCTTGATCATGAAGACGGAGCCCTGTTTGCCGGTGAACGTCACCGAGGACCTGGCATGGCGCCAGAGCAGCTGGTAGTTGGCCAGACATACGCCGCCGCCCAGGAGAACCCCCAGGGCGAAGTCGGTGCCGAACAGCGGCAGGCTGGCGATGCAGAATGCCGCCCACATGGTGTATGCGATAAGCTCGATCCTTTTCTGGACAGGATCTTTACTTGCGCTTTTCACCGGGATTCTCCTCGCTGAAGAACCGCATGTAGGTTTTGTACATCATCCTGAATCCCGCCATAATGCCACCGAAGAGGAAGACGAAGGTGAAGATCGGCTCCGTGCCGAGATATCTATCGAGGTAGAACCCCGCAATGAGACCTATGACTATGGAGAAGACCATGGCGAACCCCATGGTGCTCAAGTCCGCCACGGTGAGATACATCTTCTTCCTGTCCCTTTTCTCCCTGTCTTTCAGATCTGTCATCGGGGTTTCCCTGTCCTGGAAAATAATTTTGAGCAATATTACTGAATCGTGATTCATAAAGCAAGGGAGTTTTTGACGGGGGTCAGGGCCCATGGAAAACAGCCTGAGCAGACGTTCTAAAGCCTCTCGAGCGAGACAAGCATTTTTTTCTTGTTCTGTGAAAGATTTTCCGGTAATGAACACAAGATTGAGCAGATGACTACACTACAGAGTGCACTATGGAAGGTACACAAAGTAACAAGGGTCAGATGCGAAAGCTCACGGTTCTTTCTGTGTGTTTTGTAGCATCACTGATCGGGGCAGCCCTCATTCCCTCCACGACGATAACGGGAATGAGCATGCCTGCCGCGGAACCAGTTCAGGGCCCGACCATAAAATACGAGTACACTGCAAGCCTCCCCGACAGGCTCATGCGGATCCGCAAGGTCCAGGAGAGGAAGCAGTGCCTCATCGAGATTCTCCTCCCCATGGCGCTGCAGGCCAACGAGTCCATCCTGAAGCAGCGGCAGGTGGTGGAAGATTACAGCAGGATGTTGCCCCGGCTGACCCCTGATGAAAGAGAACACCTGCTCGCCATTGCGAGCATGTACAACGTCACGGCAGACTCCACCGAGGAGATCGTGCAGGAACTCCTGAAGCGGGTGGATGTACTCCCCGTCTCCCTGGTACTCGCCCAGGCTGCCATCGAGTCAGGTTGGGGCACCTCGCGGTTCAGCATCGAGGGCAACAATATCTTCGGCATCCGCACGCCTTCAGGGTACGGCATGATCCCGGTCAGGCGCGCCGCCAACGAGACCTTTGCGGTATCCGAATTCGACGATCTGCAGTCCTGCATCGACTACTACCTGTGGAACATCAACACGAACCCGCAATACGAAGAGCTCAGGCACATCAGAAGCCTGACCGAAGGGCCGTATGACGCCCTTGCCCTGGCCCGGGGCCTGAGGAACTATTCCGAGCAGGGCCCCGAGTATGTGCGGAAGGTCGAGAAACTCATCAGCTGCAACTCCCTGAAGGATTATGACGAGTATCGGCTGCAGTAGGTCTCGGAGAACCTCAACGGTCCTTCTCTTCTGCCTCGTCCTGAGTTCGTTTCTGGTCCTGGCATCATCCACGGCAGCGGGAGCCTACGTTTCCGTGCTCCTCTATCACAGGTTTGACGAGGACCGCTATCCCACCACCACGACCTCTTCGGCCCAGTTCGAACAGCACCTGTCGTACCTCAAGGCGAACGGATACACGGTCATATCCATGGATCACCTTGCCGAGTGTGTGGAGGGGAGGAGGCCGCTCCCGGACAGGGCGGTCGTGATAACCATCGACGACGGGTTCATCTCGGAGTATGAGCGGGCAGTGCCGCTGCTGAGGAAATACGGTTATCCCTTTGCGCTCTTTGTCTCCACCGGCAGTGTGGGCGCCACGGGGTATGTGAGCTGGGAGCAGCTCAGGCAGGTTCAGGCCCGGGGCGGGACCATCGGCTGCCATACCCACACCCACCCGCGCCTCATCACTATGACGGCTGAGGAAGTAAAGAGGGAAACTCTGGGCTCCAAAGACGTGCTCGAGAAGAATCTGGGACATCCGGTCCGATACTTCGCCTATCCCTTCGGCCAGTATGACGAGAGGGTCCGTTCCGTGGTGAAAAAGGCCGGGTTCCGCCTCATGCTGAGCTCGGACCCGGGGAGCGTAGGGCAGGGTGCCGAGTTCGACCGCATACCCCGCCAGGCCATCGTGGGTTCCGAGATGAACCTGAAGGACTTCGTCCGCAAGCTGGAGACCCCCCCCCTGGAGGTGACCGGGAGACATCCCTTACCGGGAACGCTGCCTTCAAGGACCATCCCTGGAATCTCCATAACCATAAAGAATCCCGGTGCCTACGAACCGTCACAGATCAACATGTTTCTCTCCGAGAAGGGAAGGCTCGATGCGCGTTTCGACACGAAGACCGGGGTCCTGAGCCTCATGGGTCCCGTTCATCTCACGAGAAAGACGAACCGCATCATCGTCTCCGCCAGGAGGAAGAATGACGGACTCTTTGCCATGGACTCCTTCCTCATCGTGCTTCCAGGCACGTGGGAGGGGATGAGATACACCCTGAGGTGAACACCCGGCGGCGTACGGCCGATGTGTGCGCACCAGGGCAGCGCACGACCTCAGCGCAGCGGCCGGGAACAAAACGGACCCCGAACCGGTGACGGCGGTCCGTTCATCTTCCAATGCCGGGGCACTCGAGAGAGAAATCTTGATCGGGCGATCAGATAGTGCTACGAAGTATGGAATCAGGTACCGACAACTCATAGGGGACGATTGTCATGGATATCAAGATCATAAAATGTGCACCGGACAAGATGAAGAAGAAACCGTCGGACGAGTCCAAACTGGGCTTCGGCAAGATCTTCACGGACCACATGTTCACGGTGAACTATGAGGAGGGCAGGGGCTGGCATGACCCCGTCATCGGCCCGTACAATCCCATCGTCCTCGACCCCACGTCCATGAATCTCCACTACGGTCAGCAGATCTTCGAAGGGTTGAAGGCCTATCGCGGCAAGGATGGAGGCATCTATCTGTTCCGGCCCGAGGAAAACATCAGACGGATGAACGCCTCGGCGGTGCGCCTGTGCATGGCAACCATCGATCCGGAGCTGTTCATGGATGCCATGAAGAAACTCGTCCTCCTGGAGCAGGACTGGATCCCCCGCGGGGCCGGCACCTCGCTGTATATCCGCCCGACCATGATAGCGACGGAATCGGCCCTGGGCGTCCACCCGTCGAACCGGTACCTCTTCTTCATCATTGTCGGCCCTGTCGGGGCCTACTACCCCGAGGGTTTCAGCCCCACCAAGATCTACGTCAGCGAGGAATACGTCCGGGCAGTACGCGGCGGCGTGGGCAACTGCAAGAATGCGGGGAATTATGCCGCCAGTCTCTATGCCAGCGAGAAGGCCAAGGCCATGGGGTATACCCAGGTCCTCTGGCTGGATGCCATTGAGCGGAAATACGTGGAAGAGGTGGGGACGAGCAATGCCTTCTTCGTGATCGGCGACGAACTGTTGACACCGCCGCTCTCGGGATCGATCCTCCCCGGCATAACCAGAGATTCCATCATTCGGCTGGCACGGAGCTGGGGCGTGAAGGTGACGGAGCGGGCCCCGTCCATGGACGAGATCATTTCAGGCATCGCCGACGGTTCAGTGAGGGAGGCGTTTGCCTCGGGCACGGCTGCCATCGTCTCTCCCATCGGCCAGATCTACTACCAGGGCAGAGAGCACTTCATCAACGGCGGCAAGACCGGTAAACTGACGGAGCGCCTGTATAACGAGATCCTGCAGATCCAGTACGGAGAAAAGCCCGATCCCTTCGGATGGCGCATGAAGATATCGGGATGACCCCTTGAGGGTGATGCCGATCATTGATCCGCTCAGCGTCCCGGGGCGAGACCATCCCCATGCAGCTCGATGACATCGACAAGGCACTTATCGCTCTGGCACAGGGTGATCTCGACCTGTGCAGTAGGCCCTTCGATGCATGGGCGGACAGGCTCGGCATCCCTGCGGACGAGGTCATATCCAGGCTTGAGCTCCTCAAGCGGACAGGCATCGTCAGAGAAGTCAAGGCCATCCTCTGGCACAGGAAGGCAGGGTTCGCGGCGAACGCCATGGTGGTCTGGGCGGTGGCGGAAGCCCTCGTGGACGTGATCGGGCCCAAGATCGCGTATCACGATGCGGTTAGCCACTGTTACGAGCGCACAGGCTTTGGCAGGTACACTGTCTTCTCGATGATCCATGGAAAGACCAAGGATGAGATCCATGAGACCGTTCTATCGATCTCCCGTTCTGCGGGTATTGATGACTTCCGGATATTCTGGAGCCTCAGGGAGCTGAAGAAGACATCCATGCACTACTTCCCCCAGGAGGATTCCAGTGACGAATAAGGAGCTGTTCGAGGCTGCACAGAAGGTGATTCCGGGCGGTGTGAACTCGCCGGTCCGCGCCTTTCGCAAGGTGGGCGGAACCCCCCCCTTCATAATCAGGGGATCGGGAGCCTTCCTCACCGATGCTCAGGGGAAGCGGTATATCGATTTCGTCCTTTCCTGGGGACCTCTCATCCTGGGTCACTGCCACCCTACCGTGGTGGATGCGGTGAGGCGGCAGGCCGGAACGGGCATGAGCTACGGCGCGCCCACCGACCTGGAGGTCGAGATGGCCGAGCTCGTGTGCGGGGCCTTTCCCGCCATGGACAAGGTCCGGTTCGTCAGCTCCGGTACCGAAGCGACCATGAGCGCTATCAGGCTGGCCAGGGCGGCCACGGGAAGGCAGCTCACGGTGAAGTTCGAAGGCTGCTACCATGGCCATGCCGACAGTCTGCTGGTCAAGGCGGGCTCCGGCCTGCTCACGCTGGGCGTACCGGACTCCTCGGGCATACCGGAAGGCATCGCGGCCACCACTGCGGTGCTGCCCTACAACGATGCCGCGCGCTTCGAGGCGTTCATGGAGCAGCGCGGGTCGGAGGTGGCTGCGGTCATCGTGGAGCCCGTGGCCGGGAACATGGGGGTGGTCCTGCCCAGGGCGGGGTTCCTTGAGACCATCAGGACAAAGACCCTGGCCTGCGGGTCCCTGCTCATCTTCGACGAGGTGATCACGGGCTTCAGGTTCTGCTTCGGCGGGTACCAGACCATGACCGGTATCAGGCCCGACCTCACCTGCCTGGGCAAGATCATAGGCGGAGGCATGCCCGTGGGGGCTTTCGGCGGCAGGGCGGACCTCATGGACCTTCTGGCTCCCTCGGGGCCGGTCTACCAGGCCGGAACTTTGTCCGGCAACCCACTGGCCATGGCAGCAGGCATCGCCACCCTGGGCACGCTGAAGGACATGGATCCCTATGCACAGCTGGGCAGGACCATGGCATCCTTCATGGGAGGGCTCAGGGACATGGCGGCGAAGTCCGGCATGCCGGTCACGATCAATCTCGTCGGTTCCATGGCGGGGATCTTCTTCCAGGCCGGGCCGGTCGAGACCTTCGACGACGTCATGGCCTCCGATGCTGCACGCTACACGCGCTTCTTCCATGCCATGCTGGAGCGGGGGGTGTACCTGGCGCCGTCCCCCTTCGAGGCCGCGTTCATCAGCGTGGCCCACACGTCCGAGGTCATGGACCAGGCGCTTTGCGCCGCAGCCGGGGCATTCGCTACAGCCGCGGCCTAGGGGAGCCGATGTCCTCGGTCTCGCCTTCATGGTGGCCGAAGGAGGCAAAGATGCCGGCAGGTCCTCCGGGGAAGGCGATGGCCAGCACGTCCTCGATGTTTTCCACGAAGTGTATGGTAAGGTCTCCGATCACGTAGGGCTCGATGTCGCGGAGATCCTTCTCGTTCATCTTGGGTAGGACGATGGTGGTGATGCCTGCCCTGCGTGCTGCCAGAACCTTCTCCTTGATGCCGCCCACCGGGAGCACGACGCCCCGCAGCGTAATTTCCCCGGTCATGGCGAGGTCGTCGCTGACCACCGTGTCCGTGAGCAGGGACACGATGGAGGTCACGATGGTCACCCCGGCGGACGGGCCGTCCTTGGGGATTGCCCCGGCAGGCACGTGGATGTGGAGACCGTGTTCCTTGTCGATGGAGCGGCCCATGGCCTTGACGATGCTCAGGGCGAGCCGCGCGGATTCCTTCATGACGTCGCCCATCTGTCCGGTAAGGATCATCTCGTCCTTGCCTTCCACCAGGGCAGACTCCACGAACAGGATCTCGCCCCCGAAGGGTGTCCAGGCGAGCCCCGTGGCAACCCCGGGAATGCGCGTGCGCTGCTTCGACTCGGGCAGGTAGCGAACCGGCCCCAGCGCATTCTCGATGAAGCCCTCGTCCACAATGAATGCATCCGTGCAGCCCCGTGCCACCCGGGCGGCTATCATGCGCAGGACTGACGCGATCTCCCGCTGCAGGTTGCGGACACCCGATTCCCTCGTGTAGTGACGTATGACGTGGGTGATGGCCTCGTCGGTGAAGTCGATGCACCTGCCTGCGAGACCGTTGGCCTCCATCTCCTTCGGAAGCAGGTAGTTCCGTGCTATCTGGATCTTGTCCTCGTGGGTGTAGCCTTCTATCTCCACGATCTCCATGCGGTCTTTCAGGGCAGCCGGGATGGTGTCCACCACGTTGGCCGTGGTGATGAAGAAGACCTTGGAGAGGTCATAGGGCACGTTCAGGTAGTGATCCGTGAAGTGGCTGTTCTGCTCCGGATCCAGGGCCTCAAGCAGGGCCGAGGCAGGGTCGCCGTGGACATCGCGGGTGAGCTTGTCGATCTCGTCGAGCATGAAGACCGGGTTGGCAGTGCCCGCGGTCTTGATGCCGTTGATGATCCTGCCTGGCAGGGCCCCGATGTAGGTCCTTCGATGGCCCCTGATCTCCGCCTCGTCGCGTACCCCTCCCAGGGATATGCGCACGAACTTCCTCCCCATGGCCCGGGCTATGGACTTGCCCAACGACGTCTTTCCCACCCCCGGCGGTCCGACGAAGCACAGGATGGGCCCCCTGATGTCGTTCTTGAGCTTCTTGACCGACAGGTACTCCATGATGCGCTTCTTGGGTTTCTTCAGGTTGAAGTGGTCCTCGTCGAGGATCTTCTCCACGTTGTCGATGTCGAGGTTGTCCTCCGAGCATTCCTGCCAGGGAAGGTCGAGGATCCAGTCCAGGTAGGTGCGGATGGTGACATATTCCGACGAGGACTGCTGCATCCGCGAGATGCGCTTGAGGTCCTTGTCCACCTCGATGCTGACCTCTTCGGGCAGCCCCTTGGCCGCGATCTCCTTGCGGAGTTCGTCCATTTCGTCATCCATGTCCCCGCCCGCCTCGCCGAGTTCCTTCTTGATGGCCTTGAGCTGCTGCCTGAGGTAATACTCCCTCTGGGCATGGTTGATCTCGCCCCTGGCCTTTTCCGTGATCTTGGACGAGAGTTCGAGGATGTCGAGTTCTTCCCGCAGCGCCTCGTACAGGAGGATGTATTTCTTCTCCAGGTCGTCTTCTTCGAGGATCTGCTGCTTCTTCACCCCCGGTATGGGAAGGTTCGTCGCGGTCGTGGCCAGAAGCAGGAGCGGATCCTTGATCTTGGCGAGGTTGGAGAGCACGGTGTCCATGTTCTGGTAGGACAGCCGGGCGAGCTGCGAAAGCGTGTCCCTGGTGGAAAGGGCAAGGGCGTATGCCTGCCTGTTCGGTTCCAGCTGTTCGCTCAGATAGGTGACCCGAACCTTCATGGATGGTTCGTCGGCGACCTTCTCCTCGAGCAGGACCTTGTGGAAGCCCTTGATCATGATGGAGAGCTCTCCCGGCTTGCTCGAGGATATCTTGGTGATCCGGGCAACGCAGCCGATGCGGTAGAGGTTCTCCCAGACCGCGGGGATTGGTTCGTGGGGCCTTTTCATCCCTACGGCCACGATCGGGCTGCTGGTGCTGTTGAACTCCCGGATGAGCGCGGCAGAGGCCGGGTTCGTGACGACGAGCGGCAGTACGGCGCCGGGCAGGAGGATCGCATCCTTCAGGGGAAGGACGGGCAGCACTTCATAGAGTTCTTCCAGGTCGGGCGGGTCTGACTCGTCGGTGGTGTTCTTGAAGATGTTCTTCAGCCAGTCCATGTGTTCTTTGTAGGTCCTGGGTGGAGGAAAGTCAATCAGCGCGCCGGCGGGCCTCAACCCAGATACGTGCGGGGTGCCGTGGTGGCCTTGTCGCGCAGGGACCTGTTTTCTATGACGCTTCCGGTGCCGATGGTGCTTCCGGTGCCGATGGTGCTGTCCTTGATCCATGCATGCGGCATGATCGTCGTACCCGACTCGACGCGGCTCCTTCCCAGAATATGGGTTCCCGGCCATACCCTCACATCCCTGCCGATCCGGACTTCCGGGCCGATCCAGGTTGTGGCCGGGTCTTCGATGGTGACACCCTGTTCCATGTGAGCGCTGTTGATCCGCTGCTGCATTCTCTGCTGCGCGAAGGCGAGCTGGCTCCTGGAGTTAATGCCGTAGGCCTCGTCCGGGTCGGCGACCGTGTAGGAGACGACCGAACTCGCCATTCCCACCACATCGGTAAGGTAGAGCTCTCCCTTGGCGTTGTCCGGGTGCAGGCGCTCAACCGATGTCAGGAGGAACGCCTTGTTCATGACGTACACGCTCGTGTTGATCTCGTCGATGGCCCGCTGTCTGTCCGTGGCGTCATGGTGCTCCACGATGCGCGAAACGTTCCCCGTGCGGTCCCTGACGATCCTCCCGTAGCCGGAGGGGTCGGTGATGCGTGCGGTGAGGATTGCCATTTCAGCGCCGGATCCATGGTAGGCCCCCAGGAGACCCTGCAGGGATTCCTTTCTGATCAGGGGCATGTCTCCGGGCAGGATGAGCACATGGTCCGCGTGTGCCTGTCTCAGCGCGTCGGCGGCCATGAGGATGGCATGTCCGGTACCGAGCTGGGGTTCCTGGACCACCGTGTTCACGTGATAGGCCTCCAGGGAGCGCGTCACCAGGTCGCGGCCGTGTCCGAGCACCACGATCACGCCCTCTGAGAAATCGCCCACCAGTGCGAGTGAGTAGTGGATAAGGGGGCAGCCGAGGATCTCGTGGAGAACCTTGGGGAGGTCCGATTTCAATCTGGTGCCTTTCCCGGCCGCCAGTATTATGCTACAAGTTGTGTCCATCGAGGTGCCTTGCTATCACAGTCAGGAGGATTTCGCAACCGCAGCACACCTCCTGTGACCTTGTCAAAGGCCGGGGCATTTGTTAAGACGGGCACAACATCGATCCACGTACGCGAAAGGAGAATCATCGTATGGTCTTGGAATGGGTTTCCGGACTGTTCTCGAACGATCTCGCCATCGATCTGGGCACGGCCAACACCTTGGTCTACGTGAGGGACAAGGGCATCGTGCTCTCAGAACCCTCGGTGGTTGCCGTCAAGCAGGAGCAGGGCGGAGTGAACCGTATCGTCGCAGTGGGTACCGAGGCAAAGAAGATGCTGGGAAGGACCCCGGAGAACATCCAGGCCATCAGGCCCATGAGGGACGGTGTCATTGCCGACTTTGAGGCGACCGAGGCCATGCTCAAGTACTTCATCACCAAGGTCCACCAGAGGAGGCTCTTCGTCAGGCCGCGGGTCATCATCTGCGTTCCGTCCGGCATAACCCAGGTCGAGAAGCGGGCGGTCAAGGAATCTGCCGAGGCGGCAGGGGCCCGTGAAGTCTATATCGTCGCCGAGCCCATGGCGGCAGCCATCGGCGCTGGACTGCCGGTCACCGAGCCAATCAGTTCCATGATCGTGGACATCGGCGGCGGCACCACGGAAGTCGCGGTCATCTCGCTTTCGGGCATCGTGTACACGAACAGCGTGCGGGTGGCGGGCGACAAGATCGACCAGGCCATCATGCAGTACATCAAGCGGGAGTACAATCTGCTGATCGGCGAGAGGACCTCTGAGATCATCAAGATCATGATCGGATCCGCGGCGGCCGACGACGTGGAGAAGACCATAGAGGTCAAAGGCCGGGACCTGGTGGACGGGATACCCAAGATCTTCACCATCAGTTCGGAGGAGATACGCAAGGCGTGCCATGGCCCGGTGCGTACCATCATAGATGCCGTACGCGTCGCCCTGGAGCAGACCCCTCCGGAACTGGCCGCGGACATCGTGGACCGGGGCATCGTGCTCACCGGCGGGGGCGCCCTGTTCAAGAACCTCGACAAGCTCATCCGGGAAGAAACCGGGCTGCCCGTCATCATCGCCGAAGACCCTCTTTCCACGGTGGCGCGCGGGGCCGGAAAGCTGCTGGATGACATCGATCTGCTGAGGGATGTCACCATACCAAGTTGATGGAACACGGCGGCACGAACAAGATTATCCTCGTCGTCATCGCAGCGGCGATCGTCATCGTACTGCTCTCCCTTGGGCAATACCGCTCGCTCTCGAGCGGATTGAACCCCGTCAGGGAAGGTTTCTATATCGCTGAACGGGTCGTCACGGCACCCTACAGGATCGGCGTCGCCCTGTGGTCCGATTACCTCGCCCTGGTGAATGTCCGCAGGGAAAACAAGAAACTGAAGAAGGAACTGGAAGAGATCCAGTTCCGGCACATGGCCATGCAGGGCCTCGCTGGCGAGAACGCCAGGCTCAGGGCAATGCTGGACTTCAGGACCGAGCACGGGGACTATCGGCTCCTGCCGGCATCGCTCCTGGCTCAGGACATCAGCGTGCTCTACAGGACCGTCATCCTCGACCGGGGCAAGAGGAGCGGGTTCACTGTCAACATGCCGGTGGTGAACCCGCTCGGCCTGGTCGGCAGGGTCATCTCCGTCTCTCCCCACACCTCTCAGGTTCTTCTCATCACTGATACCGCGAGCGCAGTGCCTGCCGTCATCGAGGAGACACAGGTCAAGGGCATCGTCAAGGGTACGGGCACGAATGTGCTGAGCCTGGAGTATGTCCGAACTACCGAGATGGTTGAGGTGGGGAACATGGTGGTGACCTCAGGGCTGGAAGGGCATTTCCCCGAGGGGCTCAGGATCGGGCAGATATCCGAGGTCAAGCGGGAACCCCACAAGATCTTCGTCAGGATAACGATCAGTCCCAGTGTGGAGATGTCCAAGATAGAAGGGGTATTCGGGGTGGGATTCAGTGTTGAAGACGCAGACTAGTCTCCTGGGAATTGTCTTCGCTGCAGCATTCATAGGGATCGTGCTCATGCCGGGTCTCTGGTATCCCCTCCGTATCGACCTCCTCCTCGGTATGGTGATAGGCGTCATCATCCACCTCGGGTTTTCCCAGGGGCTCGTTTTCGTTCTCGTGGCATCCCTGTCCCTTCAGGCCTTTTCAGGGGCCCGGCCGGGCCTAATCCCCCTCTTCTACCTCGTTGCCTTCATCATGATCGATGTGCTCAAGGACGTCATCTATCTCGAGAACATCACCACCCAGATCTTGCTCACAATCATTCTGTCAGCGCTTGCGGCGTGCGGCCTGATCGTGTTCCTTGACATCAGACCGTCGCCTCTCGAGATCATCCCGCTGGCCGTATGCTGCGTGCTCTCGGGGTGCGCGAGCCCCCTCATGGTTGACCTGGTGGGGCGCATCAAGAGGGGCTATGAAACCTAACAACATCACCAACCCGCACCTCGATGAGGACATCAGGAGAAAGTCGCGTTACCTGATCGCCTTTGTCCTCGTGCTGCTCGGGATCCTGATCCTGAGGCTCTTTTTCATGCAGATCATCAACGGATCCTACTACGAGGAGCTTTCCCGGAACAACCGAGTACGCATCATACCGATTCCGGCCCCGCGCGGCAAGATTTTCGACCGGGACGGGGTCGTGCTCGCCGATAACAGACCTGCGTTCAATGTGATGGTGCTTCCAGAGGACATCTCCAAGCCCGAGGACATCTCGAGGCGTCTTGCACCGCTTCTTGACAGGCCGGCTTCGGAGATCATGCAGGCCATCCACAAGGGCAAGAGCAAACCTTATGATCCCCTGGTCGTGGCCCGGGACATACCCTTCAACCAGGTCGCCAAGGTGGAGATGGAAATGTTCAATCTCCCGGGTGTCTCCATCGAGATCATCCCCGAGCGGGAGTATCTTTTCGGAGACCTTGGCAGCCATGTTATGGGATACATCGGTGAGATATCCAAGCGTCAGCTCGAGGAGAAAGAGGGTTTGGGGTATGCGCCCGGAGATCTCATCGGCAAGAGCGGGATCGAGCTGGTGAGTGAGGACAATCTGAGAGGGGTGAAGGGCAAGCGTGTCTTCGAAGTGGATGCGCACGGCCAGCGCGTCAGGGTTCTCGAAGAAAGGGAGCCGGTACCGGGCCGGGACGTCAAGCTCACCATCGATCACGACCTCCAGGTCATAGCGAGGCAGGGCCTTGGTGACAAGGCGGGTGCGGTGGTTGCCATGATACCCGGGACGGGAGAGGTCCTTGTCATGGAGAGTACACCGGGCTTCGATCCAGGCGTCTTTGCGGCGTCACTGACCGTACGGCAGTGGAAGGACATCGTCGAAGACCCGATGCACCCGCTGGAGAACAGAGCCATGCGGGGGGCATACCCCCCCGGGTCGGTCTTCAAGGTCGTTGTCACGCTGGCCGCTTTCCGGAAGGGCATCCTCGACCCGGACGCCACGGTGTTCTGTCCCGGTCACTACAGCCTGGGAAGGGTGATCTTCCGATGCTGGAAACCTGAGGGACACGGAAACGTCGACCTCGTCGAGGCCATAACCAAGTCATGCGACGTGTATTTCTATACCCTGGGCAGGGCCTTGGGCATCGACGCCATCGCGGAGGTGGGACTCCAGCTCGGACTCGGAGCGAAGACCGGCATCATGCTGCCCGACGAAGCTCCCGGTCTCATGCCGACCAGGGCATGGAAGCGCAAACGGTTCGGCCAGCCATGGCATCCCGGAGAGCACGTGATCGCGGCCATCGGCCAGGGATATACGCTCGTGACTCCCATTCAGGTGGCCAAGGCCATGAGCGCCGTGGTCAATGGGGGGCGCGTCTATACACCCAGAGTCCTCTCCACGAGCGAGCCTGCACTGGAACGAGAGCTCGCCATCCCGAGACGACAGGTGGACCTCATCAGGAGAGGACTGCAGGGGGTGATAGAAGATGCCCATGGAACGGCCCGTTCACTCAGAGACAAGGACATCTCCATGGGTGGAAAGACTGGCACCGCACAGGTGGCAAGGGGATACGTGTCCAAGCTTCCCGACGAGGCGGACATCCCCTACAAATACCGCGACCACGCATGGTTCTTCGGCTTCTCTCCCGTGGAGAATCCTGAGATCGTCGTGGTCGCTCTCGTCGAGCACGGGGGCCACGGCGGTGCCGTTGCCGGTCCCATTGTCAGGGATGTGATAAAGGGGTATTACCTCCTCAAGGGATCAGGAAATGAGCAGGTACGCCAGGATAACTGAGAACCTCGACTGGGGTATACTGGCGACCACGGCCGTTCTCATGGTCATCGGGCTGCTCTGTATCTACAGTTCCACCTCCGTCGTGGGCAGCGGCATCTTCTTCCGGCAGCTGTTGTGGATATGCATTGGCACGTTCTTTCTGGTCGTCGCATTTGCCGTGGACTACAGGAACCTCATGTATTCCGCCTGGCCCCTGTACGGAGCGGTCCTCCTGGCCCTGGTGCTCGTATTTATCATCGGCAAAGAGATTTCGGGGGCACGGAGGTGGATCGTGTTCGGCCCGTTCCGCATGCAGCCGTCCGAGCTGGCCAAGGTCTTTGTCATCATCTGGATGGCCTACTGGGCGGAGAAGAAGAAGCACATACTCATCCACGGCATGCGGGAGCTGGTCTTTCCGGCCGTTGTCATCCTTGTGCCCGTCTCACTGATTCTTCTCCAGCCGGACCTGGGCACTGCCGGCATCGTCTCCTTCATCGCCGCCGGGATGTTCCTGCTGCTGGGTATCAGACGCTCCACGCTCCTGACCGTCGGCGGACTCTTCCTTGCCGGTCTCCCGTTTCTGTGGTTTTCCCTGAAAGGCTACCAGAGGCTGAGGATTCTCACCTTCCTGGATCCCTCCCGGGATCCCCTGGGCAGCGGCTACCATGCCATCCAGTCCAAGATCGCCGTGGGGTCGGGGGGGCTCATAGGTAAGGGGTTCCTCCATGGGACCCAGACCCAGCTCAGGTTCCTGCCCGAGCACCACACCGACTTCATCTTCTCCGTGGTGGCCGAAGAATGGGGGTTCCTGGGGTCGGGACTGCTGCTGTTTCTCTACATGACGCTCATCACCAAGATCATCACCGTGGGACTCAAGGCGAAGGACCGGTTCGGAGCACTGCTCTGCTTCGGCATCGCCGCGTACTTCACGCTCCATGTGTTCATCAACATCTCCATGGCCGTGGGCATCTTCCCGGTTGTGGGAGTGCCGCTGCCGTTCGTGAGTTATGGCGGCTCTTTCATGGTGATTAACCTCATCTGCATAGGAATTGTGCTGAACGTCGCCTGGAGAAGGTTCATCTTCTAGGAGGAATGCCGCGGGGCCTTAAGAATCCTGCCGGTGGGCGCATACCAAAAACATGGTGAGGGTGGTGGAGGCATAAAGAAGTGGCAGAGAGTCAAGTCTCGGCCACTTCTTTTTCTAGATTTCCAAGATTGCGGTGAGGAGCCCCGCAGGACCGAATCACTTCTTCATCGACTTCTGGAACAGGGCTTCGGCCTGCCTCTCTTTCTCCTGTGCCGCCCGCTCCCTTTCCTCTGCCATCATCAGGGCCTTCTCGGCACGGGCTGCAGCTTCGTCCGCCTTCACCTTGGCCTCATCGGCTGCCGCCTTTGCAGCTTGTGCGTCCTGGATTGCCTGATCGGCCTTCGCATCGATGGCCTTTTCCTGTGCCTGAACCCTTTCGAGGTCACTGGTGGTCGCACACCCCCCCACACCAAGGGCGAGAACCAACATCAGTGAGATCCCCAGTAGAAACTTTTTCATCATTGCCTCCTTTCTGTTCGGCTTGGATTACTGTATCATGAACTGTTGCCGTGTGTTAGCCCTATCACTGATCCCATCGAGTATCGTGAAATCCCGCTCGTTCTGGATGAAACCCCCTCATAATCGTGAGCGTTTTCCGGGGCCGAGGGTGGTGACTCAGTCTCTCGGCCCCCACGCGAGTAACTGCCCTGGTATCCTGCAGCAATATACAAGCCAATGGTTTCGGTCCTAAAGAAATCAAGGAGTTGGATGGTTTTTTTCATCGGGTGTCTCGAATAGATGTACAGGTTCGTACATGGGGCCGCTTTTTTTGTAACCGGATCAGTGAGCCTGTTTGCCAGGGTCGATCACTATACCGTCTATCTCCAAGTCAATTTTCAGGCGTTTGAGGGCATCCCTCGCTTCGCTCATATTCTTGTAGGGGCCCGTGATGACACGGTAGCCTTCGCTCCTTGAAATCACCCGTGCCGGGATCTGTGGACCCTGATGGTTGATGATGGCGGCAATCCGCAACGCTTCGATCTTGTCATCCACGTCAGCGGCCCAAACGTACCATGCCTCTGCCTTCAATTCCGGCGGCTCCGGTTTGCCGTACAATGTGGCCGGGTGCTTCACCTCGATAGTCTGCTCGAACCATCTCGCTTCATCGGTTACCAGGATGGGCTCAGGGATACCCCTGGCCTCGGCCATGACATCCTCCACTTTTCCCCAGTCGAGCGCACGACCAGACTCCTTCTCGATGTTCCTGAGCTTCTTGTGTACCTTCTCTACCTCGACAGCACCGGAATCTTCCATGGAGGCATGAGCTTCCAGGTACACTATCCCGTTGCGTTGACCGACCAGATACGGCTGGTTGACGATGCACACGGGTGTATTGACAGGAGTGTTTTCGTAGAGCCTCTTGATGTCCTCCGGATAAAGTCTCAGGCATCCGTTGGTTGCATTGAGCCCTATGCTCGCCGGCTTGTTCGTGCCGTGGATCAGATAGGACGACTTGCTCAAGTAGAGCGCGTATTCTCCGAGGGGATTCTGTGGCCCCGGCAAGACCTTGGCGGGCAGGGGATCCCCTTTCTTCCGATGATCCTTAGCGATGGAAGCAGGGACATACCAGGTCGGGCGGGTCACCTTGCGCGCCACATGCATCTGCCCCGTGGGCGTAGGCCGTTCTGTTGTGCCGACACCGACCGGGTAGGTCATAGCAACGAGAGAGTCGTTCTTTTCTTTGTAATGGAAGAGCCTCATGGCCGCCAGGTTGATCACGATACCTCTTCGCGGCACATCTGGCAGGATGAACCGTAGAGGCAAGATGATGCGCTCTCCCGTCCTAGGCACCCAGGTGTCCACCCCCGGGTTGGCTGCACGGATCTCATTGATCCCCAGGCTGAAGTGTCGTGCGATGTCCGGTAGCGTGTCTCCCTCTTCGAGCCTGATGACGGCTAGACGGCCGATGACGTCGCTCCCTTTCACGACCGGAAATGTAGTCCGTTCCAGGTGGTCATCCGGATAGATCGGATACGGCGACGACATCGTCAGTATGTTGTCCACTACAGCGCATCCGGAAAGACATGCCAGCACCATGCAGAATACGAAAGGGCGAAGGTTACTGGATACGGAGACGAGGGCTGTCATTCGACACATCGTTCAGGGCGCCAGGCCTTCTATGGCCTTATCTCCACGACCGTGCCGTTGGGCACGAGCCTCTCGATTTCCTCTATCTCTTTATCGGTAACCGCGATACACCCTTTTGTCCAATCAGACCCTGCATGCAGGGCGCCGACCGACGAATAACCATTCTTGATGCCGTGGATCATGATGTCTCCTCCCGGCGGGACGCCTCGTTCTTTCGCCAGCCTTTTGTCTCTCTCGTTCGGATACGAGATGTGAAGGGATATGTGGTAGCGACTGTCCATATTTCTTGAGTCGATGAAGTAGGTCCCTTCCGGGGTCTTGTTGTCTCCCTGCCTCTGCTTGGGGCCATCCGGGTTTCCGCCCAGGGCTATCCTGTAGGCCTTGATGACGGAGCCCTTGGACAGCAAAGACAGGCGCCGTTTCTTCTTTTCTATGAGGATCTTGTCTGCAGGTCCCTTTTCCATTGAGAAGACTCTCTGCTCGAGTTCCTCGATCTTCTGCTGCAGAGTGGTGATCTCAGCTTCCTTGCATGCAAGGTCCTGACGGAGACGGTCGATCATCGCCTGCTGCTCCGCGATCTTCCTGTCCTTCAGCGTCACATTGTGGATATGAAATATCATTCTCTCGCTGTCGTGCCTGTACTCACTTTCCGGGTAGTTCCTTAAGAGATCCTGAAAACATTCCAGAGATCTCTGGTAATCCTTGTTCTCGTTCTTGGGGTAGGCGTAGATGATGCCCATCTCGAAGAGGGCCCTGTCTCCCTCTGTGGGGTATTTCTCGATGACGTGCCCCAATGCCTTCAGGGAGGAGCCGTAGTTGCCCTGACTAAAGGAAGCATCCGCCTCCTTGAAGGTCGATCTGACCTGAAGCTGGCTGCATCCGCCCATCAGGATCGACGACACCACGATGCAGGCATACACAAGGTTGCTTAGACCATGCACTCTGTCTCTCTTCGTTCCCATAGTCTCCGTCATGCCCCTGAACGATGTTCCTGATCATCGCAGGTTCCATCCGTTTACTTCTGCCGATATGCAGCAAGACATGTGCCATGTTCTCATCAGGGATGCACCATCTGATTAGTGCAGGACGTGCCCCCCCTCTTCGAGGACTTGATCGGCGTCACCGCCTGATCCCGTAACGACCCCCGTCTTCGCTGACAAGACCTTGTTCCACGAGGCCTTCGAGGTGCTTCCTGATCATCTGCTCCTCGCCGAACCAGAGCAGTTCATCCGAGAGGCCCGCGTGGTCGGCGTCGTAGAAAGGCGAGAGCCTCACGATGTCTTCAATGTCCATGTGAGGGGAGTCTTCAAGGAGACCCAGGATCACCCGGTCGCGTGCATCGAAGAAGGACGCAAAACGCTTAAGACGTTTCTCGATGTACGGGTTTTTCAGGGGCTTGGCATGGGCAGACAGGTAGGTTTCCGCCGGCAGTTCCCTGATCCGGGCGATGGAATCCCTGAACAGGGGGATATCGGATTCGGGATTGCCGTACCACGGACCGAAGGGGCTCAGGTCGATGTCGAAGCCCAGGAGGACCTTTTCCTCGGGAACCCAGAAGCAGTAGTGGTCGTTCAGGTGCCCCGGCGTATACAGGGCCACAAAACTCAGTGAACCCGAGGAGATTTCGTGCTCGTGTCCGAAGGTGCCCGTGGCCGTGAAGTCCCTGAATCCGGTGAGGGCGGGGTAGGTGTCCATCCAGGCCTCGAAAAGCTCGTCGCCGACGAACCGCCGGGCCAGGAGTTCCGCTGTGGCGATGCTGTCGCTGTTCTCTTCAGGGACCATGATCTCACAGCCGGAGAGCTCCTGAAGCAGCCGGCAGCCCGCAGTATGGTCCAGGTGGGAATGGGACACGAACACCCGGTCGATGGGCACCACGGAGCAGAGCTTCTCGATGATGTCCAGCCCGCAGCCTGTATCGAAGAGCATGTTCACGGTGTCCAGGACGAGAAAGGAGTTGCAGAAGGGTGAACGGCCACGGTTGTTGCCATGGATCACGTGGAGCCTGTCCGTAACGGTGGTGAGGCGAAGACCTCGCGCTGTGAGTTTTTCGAGTGTCATGGGATCGTGCTGGACTCTATACCCGATGCCGTTGACGGTCAAGAGGACGAGGTGGATCTTCGTGGCCCTCCTGTCGCCAATATATTGACAGCAATCACGGACAGTCTGTTAAAAATGTGTCGGGATGGACGCACATTGCATAAAACACATTGATATTATTAAGAAATGAAACCCTGTAATTTTGGCACTCTTGATGCATCCCTTCGATCCATGAAAACTGGCCCGGTGAGAAGCTCCACGATGCTGACACGGCATGAGGGCCACGATCAGGGTATGATACGTGGTTGAGAGGAGGGAGCGATATGAAGAGGATTCTGCTGGTGGAGGATGACAAGCATCTCCAGTTCCTCATCAGGGAAGAACTTGTCGATGAAGGGTACGAGGTGGTCATAGCCGGGGACGGGATCGAGGCCATGTCCCTGCTCCAGGCCGAGGATGCCCGCAATCCGGACCTCATCATCCTGGATATCCGCATGCCCAGGATGGACGGGTTCGAGACCATGGGGCACATCCTCAAATCCAGGGTGGATTCTCCCATCATCATCCATTCGGCCTTCTCGGGCTACAAGAACCACCCCCTCACCATGGCGGCCGACGCGTACGTGGTGAAATCCCATGACTTCACCAGGCTCAAGGCCACGGTCAGTGAACTGCTGGGGGCGAAGGACAGCGTGTACCCCGCACTGGTGGCCCAGGCCGTCTGACCTGCAGCAGCTCTCAAGAGAGAAGAACCCGAGACCGGGGTTGTGTCCCCCTGCACACGTGGTATACCGACCTGCCGGTACCTGAGGCCCTTTCCCTGGTTTTTCCCCTTGAACATGGCCGGCGACAGGTGCATGCTGAACCACCGGGGGTCGACTGCAGGATGAAACGTCGGTTTCTCTCCATCTACCGTGCAGGCACCTTCTCTCCCGCATGCAATGAGCAGCGATGCCACGGGGGATATCATCCGGGTGGCGGACTGCGCCACGACCGCAATCTTTGGAGGACGCACCATGGAACAGGCCTTTACCGGCGAACAGGGCAGGACCCTGCTGGCCCTTGCCAGGAAGACCATTCAGGAGAAGCTCGGGGTACCGGCTCCACACGATCCAGGGCTCGAGCGTGCCCTGGAGGATGAAGTGCTCAAGACCAAGGCCGGTACCTTCGTGACCCTGACCATGGGCAAGGAGCTCCGGGGGTGTATCGGGAGCCTGGAGGCGCGGGAATCCCTTGTGGAAGGGGTGAAGCACAATGCCGTCAATGCTGCGTTCAGGGACCCCCGCTTCCCGGCGTTGACGAAAGCGGAACTGGAAAAGGTCCATATCGAGGTGAGTGTTCTCAGCGAGCCCACGCTCCTGGCCTATGCCGATGCCGACGACCTCCTGCGCAAGCTCAGGCCCGGGGTCGACGGCGTGATCATACGCCAGGGGTTCGCTGCCGCCACCTTCCTCCCCCAGGTGTGGGACCAGCTCCCGGACAAGGAGGATTTTCTGGCGCATCTGTGCATGAAGGCGGGCCTGTCCCCCCATGCGTGGAAAAAAGGCGGGTTCGAGGTAAAGACCTACCAGGTGCAGTACTTTGAGGAGGACAGGTAAGGCTCAATCCACCGGGTTGCGCTGACCATGGTGACGGCCGTTCATGTCACGGCATGGGAAACACCGGCTTGAAGCCTTTTCGGGCCGCCGACTCCGGCCACACCGTCACCCGCTCCATGGACCCGCCGACCTTCCGGAACTGGACCACGACATATCCTGCATGCCTGTTCTGCCCCGTCCTGTCGAACTCGATGCAGTCGCAGGCCAGGATGTCCGTGCCGAGCCAGCCCTTGCCCCTGCACATCTCGATGTCCGTGAGCTCGTCCCGAATGTCTTCCGGTTCCGTGGACTCGGCCTCCTCCAGGGCACGGGCAATGACATAGACCGACGCGAAGGCGTCGGCGGTCTCGGCGGAGAGCTCGAAGCCGAACCGCTTCCTGAACTCCTCGTTGAGGGGGGCTATGGCAGGCCTGTCCATGTCCGGCTCCCATCCCGAGACGTCGAAGAGGTACTCGCACGACTTCCCGGCGCTCTCGAGGAAAGCGTTGCCCCCGTGGCCTCCGCCGCTGGCGATGACGGCTTTGGCGCCGACCTTCAGGGTGGACATGGCGGAGGCCAGCAGGACCGCGTCCTCGGTGAAGGACGCGAGCAGGATCACGTCAGGCTGGGCGTTTCTGATCTTCATGACCGTCACGGTCAGGTCTGTGGCCGCGTCATCGTAGGGCTCCACCAGGACGACCCTGTACCCTTGCGATGTGGCGAGCTTCGTCCACTGGTCCTTCATGGACGTTCCCCAGCCGCCGTTCTCGAAGACCAGCGCCAGTGTCTCGACCTTCGTGCGCGTGGACCTCGTCATGTCCCTGAGGAACCTGAACTGGTCACGGGAGCGCCAGCCGTCCTTGGGCGCGGTGCGGAAGACATACTTGAATCCACGGTCCGTAATGGTGTCCCTCACGGAAACGGGCACCACGTAGGGGATCTTCGCCTGCTCGGCGGCCTGGGTTGTGGGGTAGGTGACCGCCGAGTTCCACGCACCGGAGATGACGCTGACCTTTTCGTTCTTGATGAGGTGCTCCACCGCGCTCATACCGAAGGCGACCTCACCCCTCGTGTCGGCCCACGCGTTGACGAGCCTGGCCCCGCCCAGGGATTTGATGCCGCCCGCGGCGTTGACGTACTCGGTGGCAAGCTCGATGGCGCTCCGATTCTGTCTGCCGGCCGACGCCGACGGGCCGGTCAGGGGAAGGATGTTGCCGATCCGGACCTCGGAAACCTTCCCGGCATGGGGCGTTGTCCAGTGAAGGAGGGTGACGAGTACGGCCATGAGAAAGACGGCCGCGATCCGGGGATTCCACTGTGACATCCGTCCTCGCATGAGAGTCCTCTTCGGTCACACTGTATCATGGATCGACGCTGTGCGCCATGACGGCGAGATCGCTCGGTGCAGGATGTCCCCCGTTCATGTGGCCCCGATCCCCTTCCAGGGGATGATGCCGGCCTTCAATCATCAGGCCGTTTCCCAGGGGGATCACAGCATGCCCGGGGAATGGAACAGGTAGTGGTTCCAGCACCCGAAGGGTTCCGATGCGAGCAGAACATAGGGCATGAAGATGGTGAACCCGTCGTCCAGGGCGGTCTTCAGTGCGATCGCGTTCGATCCCGGCACCATGAGGGAGAGGCCGTCGGAAACCCTCTGTGCCTGGCCCATGACGGTTCTCAGCACGGCTTCATACGGTGCGTCTTCAATGGCCGTCACGGGCCCGATGCGGCCGTCGTTCCAGCTGTAGCCATAAGCGACAACCCTTCCCCCGACCCGGAAGATGTGGCAGGATGCCTCCTCACGCCCGAGGTAGTATTGGTGGTGCAGCGGTCGAGGCATGCCCAGGGCCTCCACATCGATGGTGTCCATCTCTCCGCTCTGCCATGCACGGATTCCGGGTTTTTCCGTGGCCATCAAGGTGTCCGGGGCCGGGGCATACGGTTGCGTCGCCTTCATGAGGTAGATGTCCTGAACAGGGTACATGCCGTTTTTCATGTACAGGGCCAGCGATGCGGCGTTGAACGCCATGGTGATGACCGCGCGCAGCGTTGCGCCCGAGGTGATGCCGTGCTGGAGGGACAGTTCCAGCAGCGTACCTCCGATGCCCCTCCCCTGATACAGGGGGTCAACGAAGAGGTGTGAAAGAAACCAGGTATGCCCCCGGACCCAGCTGAAAGCGGCACCGATAACGCTCCCGTCCTCTTCTGCCACAAAAAATCCCTCGGGTTCCTCGCGCAGGCAGAATTCGTAGAAGGGGTTCACGGGGTAGACGGGTCTCCTGTCCTCGAAGCCGTGCCGCCGGTAGACATCCAGGACGGACTCCCAGTAGACCCTGGATACGGCCTGGATGTCCGCTGTCCCTGCATGGCGATAGACAAGTGCCATGGTCTCTCCCCGTAGAAATGCCTATGCGTCGGTCTTCCTGGCGATATCTTCCAGCGCCTTGTCGATGTCCGCGATGAGGTCGATCACGTCCTCGATGCCCACCGAATAGCGGACAAGTCCCTCGGGTATGCCCATGGCGGCGCGCTCTTCCGGCGTGCACTCCACGTGGCTCGTGGTGGCGGGCGGACCGGCAATGGTCTCCACGGACCCGAGGTTGGCGGCACGGTGGGCCAGGTTCAGGCGTGGCAGAAAGGCCTTGACCGCCTCCAGGTCCCCCCTGAGGGTGAAGCTCAGGACCCCGCCGAAGCCCGCCATCTGCCTCCTCGCCGTGGCATGACCCGGGTGACCCTCCAGGCCGGGGTAGAAGACCTCATTTACTGCCTTGTGGCCCTGGAGGTGCCGGGCGATGGCCATGGCGTTCTCGTTCTGCCTTGCAATGCGCAGGTGCAGTGTCTTCATGCCGCGCAGCAGGAGATAGGCGGCCATGGGATCCAGGGCGGCGCCGTTGATCTCACGGAAGTGGTAGATCGTCTCCACGAGTTCGGCCGGTCCGCACACCACGCCGCCCAAGGCATCGGCATGTCCGCCCAGGAACTTGGTGGCGCTGTGGATGACGAGGTCGGCCCCCAGGCCGAGGGGCTGCTGGTTGATGGGTGTCGCGAAGGTGTTGTCCACCACGACCACGGCACCTGCCGTATGGGCGGCGGCCGCAAGCCTCTCGATGTCCACGACCTTGAGCGTCGGGTTCGTGGGGCTCTCGAGGTAGAGCACGCGGCAGCCCTTTTTCACCTCGGTTTCTATCTGGTCATGATCGGTGGTCTCGCACAAGGTCGCCCCTATGGAGAACCGCGGCAGGAACTCCAGGAAGAGCTTGCTCGTGCCCCCGTAGCTGTCCTTGATGGACACCACGCGGTCCCCGGGCGAGAGCAGGGTGAACAGGGTGTTGCTGATGGCCGCCATGCCGCTCGCAAAGGATGTGGCGGCCTGTGCACCTTCGAGCAGGCGGACCTTCTCCTCGAAGGCCGTGACCGTCGGGTTGGTGTTCCTGCTGTAGATGTGGCCCGGTTCGGTGCCCCTGCCCGTCCTGATCCACTGGTCTATGTCCTCGTACCCGAAGGACACGCTCTGCACGATGGGCACCTGGGTGGGTTTCCCGGAGCCGCTCTTTTCCTCTCCTCCCCACACGGAGACGGTTCCTTTCCCCCTATGTTCCCTCTTTGCCATATGAGCGATGCCCCTCTCCCAGGTGCGGCGCTATGACGACCGCCTGTCTTTTATGATGATGAAGACAGCAATGCCCACCATGATCGCCCCCATGGCCAGGCTGACCTGGTCTTTCTTCATGATCCCGTAGGTGAAGTCGATCACGCCGATGATGATGAACGCGATGGGCAATACCCTGTTCCAGTCGATCTTCATGCAGGAGGCCTTTCCATTCCTAGGCTCAACCCGAACTCACTCGAGTTGCCGGGTGAGATTATACATGAAAGAACCGGGTTCGTCCCCAGGGGCTTCAATACCCGGACTGTTTGCCCGTGATCTCGTCGATGTCTATCCTGATGATGGTGATGCCGTTCAGCTCGTTGTCGCGCATGATAAAGGTCTTGTCCGTGTACTGCCCGATGATGAGCTGCATTGCCTGCTGCCTTTCCTCTGCATCATCCAGGAAACAGGCCTTCCCCGACCCCATGACGCTGCGATACCGCATGGAAAAGGAGCAGGGCTTGTCCGCATGCCTCACCTCGCAGTCAGATTCGAACTCGAAGCAGACGCCAGGGTTGCGTTTAAGGATGTCGATTTTTCTCCCTTCTCCTGCACTGTGGAGGTAGATACTCCTGCCGTCATACCCGAAGCACATGGGTACGACATAGGGTCTGTCTCCGTCGCACAGGGCGATCCTGCAGACCAGTGATGCGCGAATGATCGATTCCATGGCCGCCTTGTCCGTAACCTCTTTGTCCCTTCTTCTCATCATCCATCTCCCGGAGTCAGTATGTCTATACCGCTGTCCTGTTCCCATTTGGGCTTGAGCATCACGCAGCGCGATCTCCTGCCCTCGATCTTGATCGTCAGAGGCCTGGGAAGCCTGACATGCCTGAGGTGAGCGGTCTCGTTCACGACTGGCAGGGATGCGAGCCATTGCGAGTCGAGGCGGTCCTGCGTGCCTTCGGTGACCGTCACATAGGGGATCCCCAGCGAGGTGATGTTCTGGAAGAAATGCGAGCCCTGGGAGGGATCCGCCTTGATGAGAGGGCCCCTAATCTCCAGGATGGCGCCGACGCCGGAGATATGCCTCCACTGGACCGGGATGCCCAGCCACCGGTCAAGGGAACCCCATCGTCCGGGGCCCACGAGGAGGTAGGGGCGTTTTTTGGTCAGGAGCATCCCGTTGAGTCTGCCGACCTCCTCGGCGATCTCGGGTGTGGCCTCGATCTCGAAGTCGTCCTGCTTGACGAAGATGATGTCCGAGATATCGTCGCGTTTGCCGTTGCCCAGGGCAAGGGTCGAGAAGCAGAACGAGCGGGCAAGGTCCTGCTCCGTTATCTCGACCTCGAAGCGGTCCTCGTCGGTCACCATGGGGCGTATCTGGAGGAGATAGAAGTCGCACGAGCCGGGTTTGCCCTTTCTCAGGTTCACGGCGAACTCCATCTCCACGGCGCAGCCCATGTTCCTCCTGGCGAGCTCCAGGATATCCGAGAGCATCTCGGGAAGGGGGATGCTCCTGTACTTGAGGATCTGGGAGAAGGTGATGATCTTGGCCCCCGGTCCCTCGCCGGTGTCCCTGATCCGGTGCTCTGCGGGGTCGTAGGTGCTCGCGCAGGCTATGACGGGAAATTCGTTGCGCGCGTCGTAGATGTCCCGCCTCTCCAGGTGGAAATGGGCATCGAGCCTCGAGATTTCATCGTGGTCCCTCATTCGCAGAGAGTAGAAGAACCGCTGGGAATTGGCGATCATGTCGTCCACGGTGGAAAACTGTGGGAGGATCTCGGGATATCGAGGAGAGAAACGGAGAGACGTGCCTCCCTCCACGACGGTCTTGCCGAACCCGATGGCCATCTGCACGATGCCTTCCTCGGGCCTCATGTGGGAGACCGGGTAATAGTTGTGTGACTGCGCCACGCCCGAGATGGCGGGATAGTAATGGTCACCGTGCATGCCCCCCACGAGCTGCTGGATGACCACGGCCATGGACTCGTCCTTGGCCTGGCTTGCGGCGCTCTTTGCAAATGCCTTGGGGCTTTCGTAGTAGGTTGATGCATAGACGAGCTTGATCGCATTGACGAGGGACTCGAGACGACGCGAGAAATCAGGGTGGTTGTTGGGGATCATGTAGGTCTCGTACAGGCCTGCGTAGGGCTGGAACTGGGCATCCTCCAGCAGGCTCGACGAGCGGACGGACAGGGGGTAGGCCACCTGTTCGAGGTAAGCCTGCAGGTCGCTGACCACCTCACCGGGCATCTTGGCCTTCAGGAAGGCCCGGGCGACCTCTTCATCGGCGTACCCGTCCGCGGCGAAGCGCTTGAGGTCCTTGGTCTCCACGAATTCCTCGAACACGTCGGTGGCCAGGACGATGGTCTGGGGAATCCGTATGGTGGATTCCTGATATGTCTGGAAAAGCCTGATATCCTCCTGCAGCATGGAAGACATGAATGCGAGGCCCCTGGCCTTTCCACCCAGGGATCCCTGACCGATCTTGGCGAAATCAAGGAGGTCTATGTTGAACTCCTTCCTGTTGAATCTCGCCACCACGCCCTTCTGCCTCCACTTGCGCACCAGGTGGATGAGCGAGATGATGTATTCCCGCATGTCGCCGGTGGAGGAGAAGGTGCTGCATGACAGGTCCCTGATGGTTGATGCCAGGGGGATCTCGGAGCGCATCATGACCCAGTTGGCCATGTCCTTCTTTTCTATGTGGTGGCACAGGGACTCGTCGGGAATGACTGCGAGCTGTTCCTCGAGCATGCGCAGCTTGCTGGCCCTGCCGACTTCCGATCCGTCGGGCGTGCGGAACACGAACTCGCCGAAGCCCAGGTGGGCGAGAAAGAAGTCGTGTATCTCCTCGAGGAGATTGGGGGAGTTCTTGTCCAGGAACTCCGCGGGGATCTGGCGGGCCCGTGCTCTGTTCTCGGGTTCAGAGCTGAACAGGAGCAGGGGTAAATGGGGAATCTCCTGTCTGGCCCGGGACAGCAGATCTATGCCGGCGTTTCCGTAGAGCTTGCCCTGTTTGGGGAAGCGCGTGTCAGAGATGATCCCCATCAGGTAGGGTTTGTATTTCTCATAGAGCGCCGTGGCCTCCTCGAAGGTCTGCGCCGAGAGAATCTTGGGCCGTGTCCGCATGATGAGCAGGCGTTCCTCCTCGTTCACGCCGAGTTCGAGCACCGCCTGGATCTGCCGTACCACCTCCTTGTAGAAAATGGGAAGCAGCGACGAGTAGTACGGAGGTGAATCCTCGACGAAAATGAGCACGCACACCCGGGCATGGGTGGTGTCGTAGTCGACGTTCAGGGCATCCTCGGTACTCTTTATGATCGCGAGCAGGAGATCCGCGTTGCCCGACCAGATGAAGACCTTGTCGATCCCCTCGTGGTGCATCGCCTCCGTTGAGGTCTGTATACCTCTCATGCTATGTGCCAGGAGATACACGGGCAGGGCAGGATTCTTCTCCTTGATCTTCTTTCCCAGCGTGAAGGCATCCATATCTTCGAGATTGGGCATGGTGAAGATCAGGTCGAAACGCCTTTCGTCAAGGAGCTTCAGCGCATGCAGGGCCGATGACGTCCGGGTCACCCGGGGTGGCTGAGACAAATTAAGGCCGCTGTACTCGTGGATGATCCGTGAGGCCAGGGTGACGTCCTCTTCGATGATGAAGGCGTCGTAGCGGCTCGAAACGAGAAGGATCTCTTTTACCTTGCTGGACATGAGCTCCAGGAAGACCTTGAAGTTGAGATGGTACTTGCTGGACAACTCGCGGTCTTTCAAAGTCATGGGGACTTGAGCCTCCTTATGATACCAATAATACACACGAACAGCCTCCACGCAAGGAGAGTACGTCTGCCCAATGATATGGAGAGGGTATTCTCCCTGACCTGCCCGAAATGATCAACTCCGATCCAACGGCTTTCCCGGTGGATCGGAGTTGATCATTTCGGGCAGGCCAAGTTACTTCTTTTCATAAACCTTGCCGTAGACATGAGAAATCCCGGCGGTTCCCGTATCCGGGAACCGCCACCCCATGCGAAACATTTCCCTGAAAGCCTGTTACACGATACCCTGGGCCATCATGGCATCGGCGACCTTGACGAATCCTGCAATGTTGGCACCGTTGACGTAGTTGCCCGGGGTGCCGTAGGTCTCGGCTGCGTTCACGCACGCGCTGTGGATAGCCTTCATGATCATGCGGAGCCTGCCGTCAACCTCCTCCCTGGTCCAGCTGAGCCTCATGCTGTTCTGGGTCATCTCGAGGCCGGAGGTGGAGACGCCGCCCGCATTTGCCGCCTTGCCGGGGCCGTAGAGGATCTTCTTGTCTACGAAGAGATCGACGCCGGAAGGCACTGTGGGCATGTTGGCACCCTCACTCACGAGGTACACCCCGTTCTTGAGCAGGTTCTGCGCATCCTTCTCGTTGATCTCGTTCTGGGTCGCGGACGGGAATGCGCAACTTGCCTTGTGGTCCCACAGGGGGTTGTTGTCCTTTACCGGGTCCACCGGAACATAGAGGACGCCCTTGTACTTGTCCGCGTACTCGCTCATGCGGCCCCTACGGACATTCTTGAGCTCCTTGACATAGGCAAGCTTCTCGCGGTCGATACCCTTCTCGTCATAGATATAGCCGTTGGAGTCGGACAGGGTGACGACCTTGCCGCCGAGGTCGATGAGCTTTTCCGTGGTGAACTGGGCCACGTTGCCCGAGCCCGATACCAGGCAGACCTTCCCCTCGAGGGTTTCGCCCCTGGTGGCGAGCATCTCGGCTGCAAAGTAGACGGACCCGTATCCGGTGGCCTCAGGCCTTATGAGGCTGCCGCCGTAGCTCAGGCCCTTGCCGGTGAGCACTCCCACGAACTCGTTCTTGAGTCTCTTGTACTGGCCGAACAGGTAGCCGATCTCCCGGGCTCCCACCCCGATGTCGCCGGCCGGGACGTCGAGGAACTGTCCCACGTGCCTGAAGATCTCGCTCATGAAACTCTGGCAGAACCTCATGACCTCGCGGTCTGACTTGCCCTTGGGGTCGAAGTTCGATCCGCCCTTGCCGCCGCCCATGGGCAGGGTCGTCAGCGAGTTCTTGAACACCTGCTCGAAGGCCAGGAACTTCAGGATGGAAAGGTTCACCGACGGGTGGAACCTGAAGCCGCCCTTGTACGGCCCTATGGCGCTGTTCATCTGGATCCGGTACCCCCTGTTGACCTGTACCTCGCCCCTGTCGTCAACCCACGGGATCCGGAACAAGACCACCCGCTCGGGCTCAATCATCCGGTCCAGGATCTTCTCCTTGCGATATTCCGGATGCCTGTCAAGGACCGGCTTCACCGACTTGACCACCTCGGATACCGCCTGGAGAAATTCTTTTTCCCCAGGGTTGCACTCTTCACACTTTTTCAAGAAGTCTTCCATCGTCCCAGATCCTCCTTTTCTTTTTTTAGTTCATCCTGTCTCTTTGCATCCGGGATAGGCTCTCGTGAAAACTTCTGATAGCCTGCATCTATCCGGCATGTCCGTTTCTCCCGGGCAGCGGGCGTGATACGCCCGCACCTGTACTGCTCGTCCCTGTCATTGCTTGTGAAACCCTGCTGCAAGGGGTTGTCCGATCCATCCACCCCATGCGAATGGATGGATCGAACAGGTTGAAAAGGGGCTATGAGTATCTGTCGTGTGCCATGGGTGTCCCGTACCTAGATCCCCAGGTAGGCCTCCCTGATATTCGGGTTTTCCAGCAGTTCCTTGCCTTTCCCTTCCATGACGATGCGGCCGTGCTCCAGCACGTACCCCCTGTCCGAGAGGCTCAGCGAGTGCTGGACGTCCTGCTCCACCAGGAGCACCGTGGTCCCCTGGTCGGCAATCTTGCGGATAGTGGTGAAGATCTCCTTGATCAGCACCGGCGCGAGACCCAGTGACGGTTCGTCCATCATGAGGATCTTGGGCTTGGCCATCATTGCCCTGCCGATGGCCACCATCTGCTGCTCGCCGCCGGACAGGGTGATGGCCTGCTGCTTTTCCCGCTCTTCGAGACGCGGAAGAAGCTTGTAGACGTCCTTGATGGTGTCGGTCAGGTGGGGATAGGCCCGTGAGTTGTGGGCGCCCACATCGAGGTTCTCCCGGACCGTCATGAGGCTGAAGAGCTTGCGTCCCTCGGGAACCTGGACGATACCCCGTTCCACGATCTTTTCCGGGCGGAGGTTCTGGACGGGCTGGTTCTCGAAGATGACCTCCCCTGACCTGGGTTTCATGAGACCGGAGATGGTCCGCAGCATGGTGGACTTGCCCGCGCCGTTGGCGCCTATGAGGCTGATGACCTCGCCTTCATCGATGTGCATGGACACGTCGTAGATGACCTGTACATCTCCGTAGAAGCAGTTGATATTCTTGATCTCAAGCAGCGCCATAGCTCTCCCCCAGGTATGCTTTGATGACCCGTTCGTCCTTGGCGACCTCATGCGGCGTGCCGTCCATGATCTTTTTGCCGAACTGGATCACCGTGATCCTGTCCGACACGCTCATGATGGCCCGCATGATGTGCTCGATCATGAAGATGGTCACCCCGCTGTCGCGGATCTTCCTGACCTCGTCCAGGGTCTCGTCCACCTCGTTGGGCCGCAGGCCCGCCATGCTCTCGTCCATGAGGAACATCTCGGGCTCGGTGGCCATGGCCCGGGCGATCTCGAGGCGTTTGCGGTCCGCAATGGTCAGGTTGCCGGCAAGGACATTGCACTTGCTGCCGAGGTTGAATCTCTTGAGGACCTCCATGGCCCTGTCCTCGGCCTCGGACGGATTCGCCGTCCTGATGAAGGATCCCACCATGGCGTTGTAGAGCACGGTCTTCTTCTGGAACGGCTTCACGATCTGGAAGGTGCGGGCGATCCTCTTTTTGCAGACGTTCCACGGCTTCAATACGGTGATATCTTCACCGTTGTATACGATGGTCCCCGATGTGGGGGGATATGTGCCGGCCACGCAGTTGAACAGGGTCGTCTTGCCGGCGCCGTTGGGTCCGATGAGACCGTAGATCTGTCCCTTCTCGATGGATATGCTCACCTGGTCCACGGCCTTGAGCCCGCCGAAGTGCTTGGATACGTTGTTGATCTCGAGGAGTGCCATTATGCCCTCACCTCCTTTTTCTCGCCGCTCAGAGAGTCGAGTATCCAGTCGTAGAATCTCGTCAGGGGCTCCACCAAGCCCCTGGGCTGGAAGAGCATGACCAGGATCAGGATGGCCCCGAAAATGACCAGGTGCAGCCCCGGCAGCACCGAGCTCAGGTAGATGCGGGTGAACTCGCTCACGGGGCGCAGCAGCAGTGCGCCGATGACCGGCCCCGCGATGGTCCCCCGGCCGCCGATGAGCGCGATGAAGGCGAGCTCGAAGGAGAAGTCCAGCCCGAGGATCTGCTTGGGATAGAAGTACAGAGTGAGCTGGGCCAGGAAGGTCCCGCCCAGGGCTGTCATGAAGCAGCTCAATGCCATGGCCCACACCTTGTACTTCGCCACGTTCACGCCGAGGGCCTGGGCAGCCTCGGGTTCCTCGCCGCCAGCCGCAAGGTAGTAACCCGGCCTGATCCTGCTGATGTACCACGTGATGAAGACCGCTATGCACAGCATGACCAGGATGATGTAGTAGTAGGGAACCTTGCTCACGAACTGGAACAGGGCGAAGTTGTTGCCCGGTACCAGCGGCAGGCAGATGCCCTGCGGGCCGCCGATGACGCAGGATCCCACTTGTACGACATTCTCGGTCAGAACTCTCACGCCCTCGCCGAAGGCCATGGTGGACAGCGCGAAGTAGGCCCCCCGGAGCTTGAGCGTGGGGATGCCGATGATGGTGCCCACGATGGCCGCGAAGATGCCGCCGACCCACATGCCCAGCCATGGGCTGATGCCCCAGGTGATCCAGAGGACCGTAGAGGTGTAGGCGCCGATGCCGACATAGGCCGAGTGGCCCAGAGGGAGCACACCGGCGAACCCGCCCACCAGGTTCCAGGACGTGGTGAGGTACGCGAACAGGAGCAGGAAGATGAGGATCTGGAGGTACGTGGGGCTCGTGATCCACAGCGGCAGCGTGAAGACGATCACTGCCAGCGCAATTTTCAGTATCGTGTCGATGGTTTTTCTCTTTGACCCGGAATTCATCTCATGACTCCTTTCTCACCAATCCCGCTTCTCGCCGAAGAGGCCGGCAGGCCTTATGAAAAGCACCGCGAGGAAGACCACATAGACGATGAGCTCGGTCCAGGTGGATGCGATGTACTGGGCGAATATCGACTCGATGAGCCCGACGATCGCCCCGCCGGCCAGGGCCCCGGGGATGCTTCCAAGGCCTCCCAGGACTACGATGATGAAACACTTCACGTCGAAGACCACGCCCACCGTGGGGAACACATAGTAGAAAGGAATCAGGACGCATCCCACGATACCCGCGATGGCGGCTCCGATGCCGAAGGCGATGTTATAGACACGGTACTGGTTGATCCCCATGAGGCTCGCTGCGTCCCGGTCAAGGGAGGCGGCCCTGATGGACTTGCCCATCTTGGTGAACTTCAGGAACCATACGAGCAGGCCCGAGGTGACCACCGTGGTGATGAAGCCGTAGAGCTGGGGCTTGGGAAAGATGTAGTCGCCCAGCATGAAGATCTGGCCCGATATGCTTGTCTGCACCACCCGGTACTCGGCGCCGAAGATCATGAGGGCCAGGTTGTCTAGGATGTACCAGACACCCGTGGTGACGACAATGACTTCGGTGGGTTCCCGGACTTCTCTCTGGGCCTCGAGGACGGGCTTGATCAGGACGCCCTGCAGGGCATACCCGAAGAAGAACAGCATGGGCACGACCACAATGAGTGCCGCATAGGGGTGCCACCCGGTGAGTGTCACGATCCAGTAAGCGGTGAACATGCCCACCATGAGCAACGAGCCGTGGGCGAAGTTGATGACCTTGATGACGCCGAAGATGAGCGTCAGGCCCAGTGCCGCCAGACCGTAATAGGAGCCGGTCAGGAGCCCGTTGATGATTGCTTGTATGATAACGTCCATGATGACCTCGAATCTCGTCGGTTGGGGGGTGCCTGGTCCCGTGCCTGGAAACCCGGCACCCCCTCATGGATTGCTTGAACGCGTCGAAGCGTTTGTCCCCTTGCCTCACGCCCTTACGGCATCGGGAACACGGCTTTGAATCCCTTGCGGGCGACCTTTGCCGGGTAAACCGTCACGCGCTCAATGGTGCCCTTGATGTCGCGGAACTGGACCATGACAATGCCGGCATTCTTGTTCTGCCCTGTCTCGTCGAACTGGACGCAGTCATAGGACAGGATGTCGATGCCGAGCATGCCCTTGCCCACGCAGAGGTTGGTGGCTGCAAGGGCGTCCCTGATCTTCTTGGGGTCGGCCGACTTGGCGCGTTCGATGGCGTCCGCGATGACGTAGACCGATGCGAAAGCGTCGACCGACTCGCCGGCGAGGTCATAGCCGTAGCGCTTCTTGAACTCGGCGTTGAGCGTCGGGATCTGCGGCCTGCCGAGATCGGTCTCCCACTCCACCACGTCGAACATGTACTCGCAGTTCTTGCCCGTGTTCTTCCGGAAGGACGGGTCCGCATGGCCTCCTCCGGTGCCGATGACGGCCTTGGCCTTGACCTTCATGGTGGCCATGGTGTTGGTGAGCAGGATGGCGTCAGCCGCGTTGGAGGTGAGCAGGATGACGTCGGGCTTCTTTGTCTTGACCTTCATGGCCACCGGGGTCAGGTCGGAGGCCGTGCTCGGATATGCCTCGTTCAGAACAACTTGATAGCCGTACTTCTTGGCAAGGATGTCCCACTGCTTGGCCATCCCCGTACCCCAGTCGCCGTTCTCGTATACGAAGGCCATGGTCTTGAGCTCGGTTTTCGTGAGCTTCTTCTGCTCCTCGAGGAACTTGAACTGGTCCTCTGCCCACCAGCTGTCCTTGGCTGCGATGCGGAAGGTATACTTGAACCCGCGCTCCGTGATCTTGTCGGCAACGGATACCGGGACCACGTAGGGAACCTGGTAGCGCTCGGCCACCTGGGTGGACGGGTAGGTTACCGCCGAGTTCCAGGCGCCTGAGATGATGCTGACCTTGTTGGAGTTGATGAGCTGCTCTGCTGCGGTCACGCCGACGTTCGGGTCGCCCTTGCTGTCCGTGAAGGTGTTCACCAGCTTGGCGCCGCCGAGTGCCTTGATGCCGCCTGCCGCGTTGATCTTCTCGGTGGCGAGCTCGATGGCCTGCTTGTTCTGGATGCCCACCGACGCCGACGGGCCGGACAGCGGCAGGATGTTACCGATCTTGACCTCTTTCGGGCCCGCGGCCTGCGACGGTGCGGTCGTTGCGAACACCAGCGCGGCTGCGAGCGCGAATACCGTGATACCCATGATGGTACGCCAGAAAGTACTCGTCTTCATAAATCTCCCCCTTGATTAGAATTCTTTACCCCTCTTCGGGATCCTTCTTCTGATCCGTTTGCGATAATTGAGGGGAACGGTCTTCGGCCGCTCCCCCGTGCGGTTACTTTTTCTTCTTCAGCGACGCAAAGGCCTCGTCGAGGATGGTCACGCCCTTGGCGAGCTGTGAGTCCGTAATGACGAGCGGCATCATGGTGCGGATGACGTTGCTGTACTGGCCGCAGGACAGGATGTTCAGGCCCTTCTCGAAGGCGTACTTCACGACGGCAGCGGTTTCTTCCGGGGCCGGCTCCTTGGTCTTGCGGTCCTTGACCAGTTCGAGGGCGAGCATGGGGCCGAGACCCCGCACGTCGCCGATGACCTCGTGCTTGGCCTTGAGCTCGTTGAAGTACTTCCTGACCTTCTTGCCGAGCTTCTCGCTCTTGTCGAGCATCTTCTCTTCCTCGTACACGTCCAGGACCGCCAGGGCCGCTGCGCAGCAGACGGGGTTGCCGCCGTAGGTGCCGCCGATGCCTCCGGGGTGAACGCTGTCCATAATCTCCTGCCTGCCGACCACCGCGGAAAGCGGCATGCCAGCCGCCAGGCTCTTGGCAACGGTCATGAGGTCGGGTTCCACGCCCCAGTGTTCGATGGCGAACATCTGTTTGCCGGTCCTGGCCATGCCGGACTGGATCTCGTCGGCGATGAAGAGGATGCCGTTATCCTTGCATATCTTCGCCAGCTTTGGGAAGTACTCCTTGGGCGGCGTGATGAATCCGCCCTCGCCCTGCACCGGCTCAACCACGACAGCTGCCAGCATGTCGGGTGCGATCTTGCCGAAGAAGTCCTTCATGTAGTCCGCGCAGGCGCAGTCACACTTGGGGTAGGTGAGCCCGAAGGGGCAGCGGTAGCAGTAGGCGTTCGGGATGCGGTAGACCTCGGGAGCGAAGGGACCGAACCCCCACTTGTAGGGCTTCACCTTGCTCGTCATGGTCATGCAGAGCAGCGTCCTTCCGTGGAAGGCGTGGTCCTGGACCACGATGCCCTGCCTCTTGGTGTAGTAGCGGGCGATCTTCACCGTGTTCTCCACCGCCTCGGCGCCGCTGTTGATGAGGATGGCGCGCTTTGGGGTCTTGCCCGGGGCGATCTTGCAGAGCTTCGCCCCCAGCTTCACGGCCGACTCGTACGGTGTGACCATGAAGCAGGTGTGGGTGAACTTCTCTGCCTGGTCCTGGATGGCCTTGACGACCTTGGGGTTGGAGTGCCCGATGTTCATTACGGCGATGCCGCCGCCGAAGTCGATGTACTCGTTGCCCTCCACGTCGTAGAGCATTGCCCCCTTGGCGGATGCGATATAGATGGGCTTGCCGCTGGCAAAGCCTTTGGCCATGACCGTGCTTCTCAAATCACCGATAGATTTATTTGTTGCCTTCATCTGGTCTTTCCCTCCTCAGGTTCTGTTTTCGCTTGCCAGGTTCCCTCACAGCGCAGCCTTGTAGATCCGTTTCGCGTCGTCAAGTGTCAGCGTGCGCGGGTTGTTGGCCAGCAGTCTGGTCACCTTCATGACGCCTTCCGCCAGCATGGGTATGTCCTTCTCCTTGACGCCGAAATCCGCAAGGTGGCGGGGAACCCTGATGTCGTCGGCGAGGCGGTCGATGGTGGCGATCACCCTGTCGACGATGGCCAGGTTATCGAGACCTTCGACGGGCAGGCCGAAGGGTTTCGCGAGCTGGGCGAACTTTTCCAGGTTCCCGAGCACATTGAAGCGGATCACGTGCGGGAGCATGAGCGTGTTCGCGACACCGTGGGGGATATGGAATTCCGCCCCGATGGGGTAGGCAAACGCATGCACCGCGGTGACCCCCGCATTGGCGAATCCGATCCCCGCAAGCAGGGCCGCTTCCATCATGGCGGTCCGTGCCTCGATGTTGTCGCCCTTGGCGAAGGCGGTCCTCAGGTTCTTCGAGATGAGTTCTATGGCCTTGATGCAGTACATGTCCGTGATGGTGGAGGCATTGATGGACGTGTATGCCTCGATGGCATGGATGAGGGCATCCATGCCGGTGGCCGCCGTGACATGAGGCGGCAGGCCTGTGGTGAGCTCCGGGTCGAGGACGCCCATGGCCGGATAGAGATAGGGGCTGACGATGCCCTTTTTGAGCTTCTCACCTTCGTCGGAGAGGATGGCGATGGGTGTCACCTCGCTTCCGGTCCCTGCGGTGGTGGGGATCAGGATGGTGGGCAGGCCCGGCTTGGGTATGAGGCCGATGCCGAAATAGGACCCGATGGGGCCCTTGTTCGTGAGCATGACTGCGGAGACCTTGGTGATGTCCATGGGGCTCCCGCCGCCCAGGCCGATGAGCATCTGGGCCTTTGACTGTCTGGCCGTCTCCACGCAGTCGGCCACGATCTCGTAGCGGGGGTCGGGCTCCACCTTGTCGAATACGGCATACTTCACCTTGGAGGCCTTCAGCGATTCCTCGATAGGCTTCATGAGCCCCGCGGCGATGACCCCTTTGTCCGTCACGATGAGCACCCTGCTGATTCCCAGGGTTTTGACCTCGGCGCCGATTGTCTTCACTGACCCGGGACCCATGATGATCCGCGGGGTAGTGCTGAACACTCTCACCATATCCATGTCCTCCTTCGTTTCTCTTCTTCCCTTACCTTAGCAGACAGGTTCATGCCTTCCTGTTGTATATTCTCTGGAATTCTTTCTTGAGGTCGGTCCTGAAGTCCGGGTGGGCGATGTTGATGAGCGCCTTGGCACGCTCCGGAACGGACTTGCCCCTGAGATCGGCGATGCCGTACTCGGTGACCGCGTAGTGGATGTCAGTGCGGGTTGTGGTGACCACGGCGCCTACGTCGACGTGGGGTACGATGCGGGAGATCTTGCCCCCGGAAGCGGTGGCGTGGAAGGCGAGAATGGAGCGTCCGCCCTTGGACCACGCGGCGCCGCGCACGAAATCCGCCTGGCCTCCCGTTGCGCTGAACTGCTTGTACCCGATGGTCTCGGAGACCGCCTGCCCGGTGAGGTCCACCTGGAGGGTGGAATTGATGGAGACCATGTTGTCGTTCTGGGCGATTATGGCGGGGTTGTTCGTGATGTTGACGGGGAACATCTGGACCATGGGATTGTTGTGCACGAACTTGTAGAGCTTCTCAGTGCCCATGAAGAAGGTGGCCACCATCTTGCCCGGGTGGAAGTTCTTCCTGGCGCAGGTCACGACGCCCGCCTCCACGAGATCCACGACCCCGTCTGAGAACATCTCGGTGTGGATGCCCAGGTCCTTCTTGTGCGTGAGGAAGCCCAGGATGGCGTCGGGCATGGCGCCGATACCGAGCTGGAGGCAGTCGCCGTCGCGGATGAGCTCGGCGCAGGAGCTGCCGATCTTCTCGTCGATGTCCGTGATCTTGGGTGGGTTCATGACGAGCGGCTTTGAATCGCACTCCACGATATAGTCGATGTCCGAGACGTGGATGAAGGCATCGCCCAGGGTCCTGGGCATGTGGGGAGTCACCTCGGCGATGACGAGCTTCGAGCTCTCTGCAGCGGGCTTGGTGTAGTCCACCGAGATGCCGAAGGAGCAGAACCCGTGCTCGTCCGGGGTGGAGACCATGCACAGGGTCACGTCCACGGGAAGGATTTTCTCGGTGAAGAGCCTGGGTATCTGACTGAAGTGTGAAGCCGTGAAAAGGGCCCTGCCGTCATGGATGGCCTTGCGGGTGGTGGCGCCGGCAAAGAGGGAGTTGTGCACGAAGTGCTTCTCCATACCGGGCAGGCAGTACTCGGAGGCGCCCATGGAAACCATGTGGACAAGCTCGACGTTCTTGTAGGCCTCCCTGTTCTCCACCATGGCCTTCAGGAGCACCTCGGGGGACCCGGTCGCATGACCCACCACGACCCGGTTGCCGCTCCTGATGTGGCTCACCGCTTCAGCTGCGCTCACTGCCTTGCCCTTGTACACGTCTCGCCAGTTCTTCACCGCCCGCTCCTCCCTCTCATATCCGCACGTAGTTCATCCACCCATCGCTGGGCGTCCTCCGGGCTCGTAACATACCGCGTCGGGCGGTCATGGGCGGCATCCAGCCTGGTGCAGGCGCTTGAGCATCCGCTCACGATCAGGATCATTTCCGCATCCTCGCTGTCCGCCGCTACAAACTCCACGTCGTCCGCCAGTCGCTCCCGCAGGGTAGTGACCAGCCCGACACGGTCGTACTGGGCCCGGCATCCACCGCAGTACTTCAGGCCCACCTTTATCTTTCCTTGTCGATCCCGCACAGGTACTTGGCCACCTTCTGCTTCTGCTTCAGGTTGACGAGCCTGGTGATCATGATCCTCTGGGCCTGGGGTGAACCGGCCCCGTGCATGGACTCGGTGAGGTATCCCACTGCCGCGGTGCCCAGGGTGATGTTCTCGATGAGCCGCAGAATCCTGATCCTGTGCTCCGTGGGGACGTCGGTCTTTGTCTTGAGGTACTTGTCGACCCACTTGCCCACGACAGGGGACGCAAAATCGGCCGCTGAGGGACAGGTCACCATGAGCCCGCCCGCAATGTCCTGGGCGAGCCGTGCGATCTCGTAGGGAAAGCGCGTGACGTTCTGCTTGTGCACGTTGGCCAGAAGCACGTCCACGAGGTAGGTGCCGCTCGGCTCCTTGTGTCCCTCCGCCGCACAGGCGATGCAGCCGCAGAACAGGGTCTCGTTGAGGTGGTTCATCTCGACGATCTTGTCCTTCACGTGGGAGGCCTTCTCCGCACCGTTGTACTCGGCAACGGTCTGGGCGGCACCGATGAGCACGTCGCCCACGCCCACCTTGCACGCATAGCTCTGGCGGTGGTAGGCGGCGAAGTTCTCCACGAGCTGGGTGGAGAACTCGTACTCCTTGTACATGAACACCCGCTCCCAGGGGACGAAGACCTTGTCGAACACCACCAGGGCCTCGTGACCGCCGTAGTGCATGTTGCCGCGATCAAAGGTCATGCCCTCGAGCTTGCGGGTGTCGCAGGACTGCCGGCCCATGATGTAGGTGATGCCCTGCGCGTCGCTGGGCAGGGCGAAGGATATGGCATAATCCTTGTCGTCTTCCCGCATGGTGATGGTGGGCATCACGATGATCTCGTGGGAATTCACCGCACCGGTCTGGTGGGCCTTGGCGCCGGACACCACGATCCCGTCCTTGCGTTCCTCGACCACGTGCATGAAGAAGTCCGGGTCGAACTGCTTGGCCGGGGACGCCGAACGGTCGCCCTTGGGGTCGGTCATGGCCCCGTCGCAGGTCAGGTCGTTCTCCTGGACGTACTCCAGGTACTTGAGGAAGCGCTTGTTGTACTCGGTCCCGCACTTGGCGTCGATGGCATGGGTGGTGATGGACAGGGCGTTCAGGGCGTCCATACCCACGCAGCGCTGGAAGCAGCAGGCCGTGAGCGAACCCAGCAGGCGGCCCATCTTGCTCTTTTTCACCAGGTCGTCGACGCTCTGGTGGATGTGGGTGAAGCGGTTGATCTTCTTGCCCGTGATGTGGGACTTCACGGTCATGATGTCTTCGTACTCCGGCTTGTGCGCGAATTCGTAGGTGGCGGCCACGGCGTTCATGGACGGCCTGATGATGGGATCGTCCACCGGGCTCTCGACCTTCTTGCCGAACATGTACACGTTCAGCTTCAGCTTCCGCAGGCTCTCTTCATATTCTTTGGCATTCATCAGTTTACCCATAGCGTCCTCCCTTTGTCGGTTCTTCTCGGGGTGTGATCTTTGAGGTGGTGTGCGGTGAGGTTGTTCATTGACGTTCCCTTTCCCGGGTATGTCTTAAACAAAAAGGATGCCACATTGGTGCGCTTTCACGGGGTAGGTTTGAAAGCACCATGATATTATAATGTTGTATGACATCACGAGAAGGAACACCATGGTCTCCCTCCTGATGAAAGGGCGCCAAAGCGATGCTGAAATGCATCGAGCAAGAGGATACAAATGCTTAACATCAAGATATCACATGCAAATGAAGAGGATTGAAGGTCCGATGCGAAATTACATCAAGCATGATGGTGGTCACTCAAGAGATTTTCTAACGTATTGATATTTCATATTTAAGTTATTAATCGACCCGGTTGCGATGCATCGATGCATCAATTCGCGAGGCAGGTCCTGCCACGGGACAGGGCCTCCACCTTCGTGGAGGTGGAGGCCCTGGAGTGTCTGTCGTCATCCCTTGAGGATCTTCTTTGCCTTGTCGTCGAGCACGTCGGTAATGAACGGGATGCCCGTCACCTCGACGGTTTCTTTGTTGGCCGAGAAGAGCTCGTTCCGTGAGATCTCCTTCAGGGTGAACTTGCGGGCACCCGCCATAAGCTGCTGGAGGCCTGCAGCGAGCTTGTCGCAGAGCGTCCACATGGCAATGGCGCCGTAGGGGATCTTCTTCATCTCCTTTACCCCGACCTTTTTCTGGATGTCGTAGTAGCCGGCAAAGATCTCGTCCGCCTCCCGCCCGATCTCGGATACCGTCTTGGGAAGTGTTTCCCAGTGCCCCTGGACTTTCTCCCTGCGCCCGGGATGGAGCGCCCCTTCGATGTTGGAGCCAAGGAAGCCCGGGATCATCGCCGCCCTGCCCATGCACACGATCCGGGTGAACGGTGCTCCCAGGGCGAGCGCCTTGAAGATATGGTCCTCGCGGGCAAGGCCCCCGGCCAGTGCGATGTCGACCACCTTCTTCCTGGCCTTTGCCAGAATGGAGCAGTACTCGTGGGTCTTGGAGTGCAGGTAGATGGATGGGACGCCCCAGGATTCCATCATGTTCCACGGGCTCATGCCCGTGCCGCCGCCCGAGCCGTCCACGGTGAGCAGGTCGAGGTTGGCATCCGAGGCGAATCGGATGGCCATGGCGAGGGCCTCCATGCCGTAGGACCCGGTCTTGAGAGAGATGCGCTTGTAGCCGAGCTTTCGCAGGTACTCGACCTCTTTCATGAAGTCCCTCTGGACATCGGCCGGAGCATCGAGGTTGGTGTATCCGAGTCTGCTGTGTCGGGCAAAGGAGCGGATCGCATGGTGCTTGAAAGCCTCCTGGACTTCGGGAAGGGTGGGGTCCGGATCCACGATGTAGCCCCGCTGCTTGAGGAAGGCGGCATAATCGAGCGAGGTGACCTGGATCTCTCCGCCGATATCCTTGGCTCCCTGGCCCCATTTGAGCTCGATGATGACCTTGTCGCCGTACTTGTCGATGACGTATTCGGCCACGCCGTTCCTCGTGTCCTCGACGTTCATCTGAACGATGATGGCGCCGTAGGTGTCGTGATAGCGCAGGAAGGTATCGATCCTGCGGTTGAGTTCGGGGGCCTTCTTGATCCTGCCCTCGGCGATGACCGCATCCTGGTCGATGCCCACCACGTTCTCGCCCACCACAATGGGGATGCCCACGAGGGCTGCGCCCACGGCAAAGGACTCCCAGTATTTGGCTGCGACAAACGTGGACCCCAGGGCGCCTGTCATGATGGGGATGCGGCACCTTGTCTTTGCCTTGACACCGAATTCGGTCTCGATGCTGACATTGGGAAAGATGCAGTCATCAGGGGAATGGGAGAGCCCCTTGGGGACGCCGGACGCACCGTAATTGTATCCCTGGATGCGCAGCGAGTTGTAGGATGCGCCGACATGGCAGGTGTTCGAGCTGCCTGCGGTCACGATACCGAAGTCCCTGGGGTAGAGCATCTTCCTGCCCACAAGGCTCGACAGCCAGGTCTCGCACTTGCCGGTGCAGTCCGCCCTGCAGAGGGTGCACAACCCTGACTCCGCGGGATTTCCCCGGTTGACCGTGCCGAGAACGTCATTGGTTTTCTGCCACTGAATCATCAAAGTATCCTCCACCAGTGAGTTGATCTGGCAAATAATTGCCATAGCAAAAATGCTCAGCGGCAAGAACTTGCCATTAAAAAGACTATGACTGTACGTAAAGTAACACTATCAATGGGTATAGTCAATATCATAAAATTGATAATTGCCAATTATAAGAGACCAAAATGGCAATATTGCCAATATAACGAGAAGAGGCACGTTGACAATCACCCTGCTCCTGGGTAATGATCCCCTCATGCAGGAAAAGAGAAAGAAGATCCGGCAGGTGATACTGAGCGTCCTGAGGGAAGCCGGCCGGCCCCTGAGCAGCCTGAAGATCAATGAAGAACTGCTCGAGCGGGGACTGGACATCAGCGAGCGTACGGTGAGGCTCTACCTCCAGGCCATGGAGGAGGAAGGCCTCACCGGAAAATCCAACAGGCGCTGTCACCAGATCACCCCCCTTGGCATACAGGAGACCGAATCCTCACAGACCATCGAGCGGGTAGGCTTCCTTTCGGCCCGAATCGACCAGATGACCTACCAGATGGATTTCGACCTCGCTTCCCGTTCCGGCACGGTGGTGATCAATGTCACGAACACCGAACCACGTCATGTCATGGAAAACATGGGCCTCATGACCAGGGTGTACAGGGACGGCTATGCAATGGGAAATCTCATCACCGTTCTCGGACCAGGGGAGAGGGTCGGCCATGATGCCGTACCCGAAGGCATGGTGGGCATCGGCACGGTGTGCTCGATAACCCTCAATGGAGTGCTCCTCAAGGAAGGCATTCCGACCAATTCACGTTTCGGCGGACTCCTGGAGATCCTGGACCGGAAACCCACCAGGTTCGTGGAGATCATCATGTACGACGGGACCAGCCTGGACCCGCTCGAGGTGTTCATCAGGAGCGGCATGACCGATTACCTCGGTGCGGTGAGGGAAGGCAACGGCCGTATAGGTGCCAGTTTCAGGGAATTCCCCAGTGCGAGCAGGGACATGGTGGTAGACCTCGCCCAGCAGCTCGACAGGATCGGCCTGGGCGGGTTCATGCGCATCGGAAGGCCCGGACAGACGCTGCTCGAGATACCGGTGGGCGAGGGCAGGTTCGGTGCCGTCGTCATCGGCGGCCTCAACCCGGTGGCCATCATGGAGGAGAACGGGGTGAGGGTGCACTCGCGGGCTCTGGCAGGGCTGATCGATTTCAGGCGGCTGTTTCACTACAGTGAACTGGAGACACGCCTGAGGGGGTATCTCACGTAGTTTCTTCCGGGAGAAGAAAGGGTCGTTCAGGAATACCGCTTGAGCTTGCGGGTCAGCGACGTGGAGTCCATCCCCAGATGGGGTGCGGCCTTTCGCGCGCTGCCGTATTTCTCTATGGCCTTGCGGATGATGGTTATCTCTATCTTGTCCAACTGTTCCTTCAGGGTGAGCCCGTCCTCCAGGAAGTCCCTGGTGCCCTTCTCGAAGATCTCCCGGGGCAGGTTGCTGGGCACGATGTAATCACCGTGGGTGATGACCACGAGACGCTCGACCACGTTGGCCACCTCCCGGACGTTACCGGGCCAGGAATAGGTGAGCAGGTGGTCCATGGCCTCCTTGGAGATCGTTTTTTTCGTGCCGTGCCTCTTGTTGTAACGGTTCAGGAAGAAGTGCACGAGGTAAGGGATGTCGTCCCGGCGCTCGCGGAGAGGCGGGATATAGATGGGGATGACGTTGAGGCGGTAATAGAGGTCTGCCCGGAAGAGCTTCTTCCCGATGAGGTCCTTGAGGTCCTGGTTGGAGGCACAGATGAGCCTGACGTCAACCTTTATGGGCTTGGTTCCCCCCACCCGGGTGATCTCGAAGTTCTGGAGCACGCGCAGCAGCTTCGACTGGAGCACCATAGGCATCGATTCCACTTCGTCGAGGAAGATCGTGCCCCTGTGGGCGACCTCGAAGAGCCCAGACTTCCCCTCTTTGCGGGCCCCGGTGAACGCCCCCCGTTCGTATCCGAAGAGCTCGCTCTCCAGGAGGTTCTCGGGTATGGCACCGCAGTTGATCTTCACGAAGATGCCGTTCTCTGCCCGGTCCGACTTCTCGTGGATTTCTTCGGCAACGCGGTCCTTGCCCACACCGGTCTCTCCATAGATGAGGACCGTCGCACTGGTCGCCCGTACGCGGTCGAGGAGTTCCTGGATGTGGAGCATGGGTTCGGATACCATGATCATGTCGTTGTCGCGCACTGAAGAATGCTGGAGGGACTTCAGGATGTCCCTGTATGCGGTTGACATGCCCTTGGAGTGCTCGAGCTGCTGCTGGAGTTCCACGAGATCGGTCATGTCCCGGACGTTGGTGACGATCATCTTGATCTTTCCACTCTCGTCGAAGATGGGGTTCCCGGTGACCAGGATGTTCTTGCCCGACTTCAGGGTTTGGCGGATGGTCACGGGCCTTCTCTCTTCCCTCACCTTCAGGCTCACGCTCTCATTGAAATAGCCCTCCCTGACGAGTTCCTCCATGTTCCTTCCGACGAGCTCGGATGCCTTCATGCCGGTGATCTTCTCATAAGCCGAATTCACCCTGATGGTGTTCGCCTGGCCGTCCGTGACATAGATGCCGTCGTAGGACGACTCGATGATGGCCTCGATCTCATGGGTGTATTCCTTGAGTTTGAAGACGGAGTTGGCAAGCTCCTCGTAGGCCTCGATATGCTTGAAAACGCTCATTGCCCCGATGATCTCGCCGTCATGCACGATGGGGAGCCGGTGGCTTACCAGGGAGGTGTCCCGGTACGTGGCCGGAACGTTGAGCTGGGGCTCGCCTGTTCTCATGATCTCCTGGTATGCAGTCCAGAGTTCCGGATCGAAATCCTTTATGGATGCAGGTTCTTTCTCGATGTCCTGGTGGACGTCCAGGATTATGCGCGCGAACAGATTGATAAAGGTGGCCTTTCCCTGTCTGTCGGAGGCCACGACCCCGAAGTTCCCCGAGTTGAGGATGTCCTCGAGCAGTTCAGCATGTGCAGGCCCGAAAACGCCCTGTACGTTGACAGAGTCCTTTTTCCGGGGCTGACTTGATGACGGCTCACCTGGGTACTTTTTCATCGTGGTCCCGCTTCTTATGGTAGTTGTCATATCGTATCATGTCAAGAACATGAGAGGTTTCACCTTACCCGAGAGGACGGGGGACCCCCTTGATTGTACCCGCGGACCGGATTGTGCTATGGACTCACCCATGAACGTGGCGATCATCGGTGCGGGCCGAAGGAACAACGGAATCGGCGAGTACGTCGCGAAGTACTTCCATGCCGCCGGTGCAGACGTGCCGGGCGTGCTCGGGACCACTCACCAGAGCGCCTCGGCAGCCGCCGCTCGCCTTAAGGCATACGGCATACAGGCCCGTGCCTTCACCGAATTCCCCGCCATGATCGATGCCTGTCGCCCCGATGCAGTGGTCATATCGTCGCCCACCGCGACGCACAGGCAGTACATAGAGCGCTGTCTCGATGCGGGGGTCCACGTCTTCTGCGACAAGCCGTTCGTACCGCCGGATGACCCCGATGTATCCACATTCATCATGGATGTAACCGCCCGGTCCCGCGCGGCGGGGGTGGTGATCGGCATGAATTCCCAGTGGCCCTTCTGCCTGGGGTCTTACGAGGAGCTCTGCGGGGGGGTCGACAGGGAGCGGATCGAGAGCTTTTCCATGAGGCTCTCACCTGTGGCCCGGGGACGCGAGATGATCCCGGATTCGGTTCCCCACACGCTGAGCCTGCTGCGCTGCACACTCGGTCCCGGCAGGATCGACGGCATTGCCTTCACAGGAGGTGCCGACTCCCTGGGGATTTCCTTTGCCTATCACGGAGAGTGCGCCACCTGTTCGGTACATGTCGATCTCGTGAGGGAGATGACCCAGCCGAGGACGATGGCATTCGGATTCAACGGTTGTATGGCGGGGAGAATCATTGACCTCGAGAGCTATACAATATACTTGACTTGCAAGGGTAAAACCCTAAAAATAACTGATCCTCTCGAGCTGTCCGTGCGCGACTTCATCGCCGCGGCAGAACAGGTCAGAGAACCGTTGATAGGCTGCAGGCATATTCTCGACACCTCTTCCCTGCTGCAGCAGATCTACAGAGCATATTCTTCTGTGTAAGGGGAACGTATGGAACGGCTGGAAAAGAAGGAACACGATTTCAGCGCAAAGTTGAGACAGGCCTCAGTCATAGGCAGCCTGAGGGAGTACATCACCTGGCAGCGCGGACTCAGGACATCCTCCGATGCGGCACCGTTCCCCCAACACGGGCCCGTCTCCGTGAATCTCGACCTCACCACGGCGTGCAACTTTTCCTGCCCCCACTGCGTGGATTCACGCCTGCTCAATACCGGCGACTACATCGACATGGACACCATAAAGAAGAGCCTCGACACCCTGCAGAGGAACGGACTGCGGTCGGTCATCCTCATCGGCGGCGGCGAGCCCACCATACACAAGAACTTCGAGGACATCGTGAGGTTCTCCAAGGACCGCGGGCTCCAGGTGGGCATCGCCACGAACGGATCCCGTCTTGACAAGGTGTCCTCGGTGGCCGATGTCCTGATGGAAGGCGACTGGTTGAGGATATCGCTGGATGCCGGGAGGGAGAGCACGTTCTTCAAGGCCCACAGGCCCCGGGGCAGGTTGAGCCTGGAGAGTATCCTGGAAGGTGCCCGGGGGATCAAACAACTCAATCCGACGATACAGACAGGGTACTCCTATGTGATCGTCTGGGGCGGGATCGTGGTGAACGGCTACGAGCTGACCCCCAACATCGAAGAGATGGAACAGGCGGTGAGGAATGCCAGGGAGTATTCCTTCGACTACGTTTCCTTCAAGCCCTGCCTCCTGAGGCTCGAGGCATCACAGAAGGAGTCGCTCTTCGACAGCCCCGATCCCGAGCGCGAGGCGCGGATCATCGAGGAGATAAGGAACAATCTCTCCGCCGCGGAAGCCCTGGCGTCAAGGGAGGTGAAGATCCTCAGGAGCGTCAACCTGGAGGCCATGCTGGACCAGAAGGTACATGAGCTCAAGGTCCAGCCGGATGTCTGCCACAGCCAGTTCTTCCGCACCGTTCTGGCGCCCGGCGGTATCTTCCACTGCCCGGCCCTGCGGGGCGTGGAGCTCGCCAGGATCGGGGATTTCATGGGCTACAAGGGCAAGGCCAACCTCGACTTCACCCAGGCGCGCCTGGAACACTCCATCAGGTCCTTCAACGCCCGGCTCGAGTGCAGCATGGTCGTGTGCTTCTACCACCACGTGAACTGGTGGATCGAGAATTTCATCCAGTCGGGCAGCGACGTTCGCGAAATCCCGACCGTCAGGGACAATAACTTCTTCCTGTAAGAATCTGACTGCATGGGCTGCCACAGGATCTGCGTCATCCATCTCAACCAGATCGGCGATCTCGTCTTCTCACTGCCGCTGCTGAAGGCATTGAGGGATCACTATCCGAACGCGGCCATACACTCCGTGGCAAGACCATACCTGCATGGCCTGCTCGAAGACAGCCCCCTGGTGGACAGGATCGTCACCAGGCGCGACACCCTGCCGGCCAGGGCATCTCTCCTGTGGACGCTGCGTCGTCAGCACTATGACCTGCTCATATCCCTCCCTCGATCCGAGGAGGCGCTCATCCTTGCGGGACTCAGCGGTGCCCGGATCAAGGCCGGCTTCGCCCATCGACCCTGGGACGCGGTGCTCGACGTGAAAGAGGTCATCCAGGGGCACAATTCGTGGTTCAACAATGCAAGGATCCTGGCCCGTCTCGGGATCCCGGTGGTTCAGGACAACTACGTGGGGCTCCTGCAGGTGGACGGACTTCCTGACGTCAAAGGCCTGCCGTGGCGATATGCGGTCATATCACCCGGGGCCTCCCGGCGGAGACTTGCCAAGGCCTGGGACGAGGAGAAGTTCGCCCGTGTGATCGCGCAGCTCTCCATGGAGTTCGGGCTGAGCTGTGTGCTTGTGGGAGGCAATGACACGGCCGAATGCACGGGCACCATCGTCGCACACGTGGAAAGGCTCCTCAGCGGCGGTGTCCTGCAGGTCAGGGACCTGGCAGGCAAGATCAGTCTCAGGGAGCTGGCGGCGGTCCTGAAGAAGGCGAAGCTCTTTGTAGGCATCGACTCGGGCGTCATGCACATGGCCTCCGCCCTCGACATCCCGACGGTGGGCATCTTCGGCCCCACCGATCCCTTCTATGTCGCGCCCCAGAACGCCAGGAGCATGGTGGTGAGGAAGGACATGGCCTGTTCCCCCTGTTACCTGCGGGGAGAGTGTGAACACCGGAGATGTCTCCAGGAACTCGGGGCGGACGCTGTCGTGGAGGCATGCAGGCGGGTGATGGGGGCCTAGAGGGCATCCTCCAGCTCTCGGAGCACCATCTCCGCGGTGATGCCGCGCATGCACCTCGGGTTGTCGCAGTGCCTCCTGTTGCAGGGCATGCAGTCGAGATCGAGCCTCACCACGCGACCGATCAGGGGGCCCGTTCTCCGGGGGTCGGAAGGCCCCACGAGCGCCACGACCTCCCTGCCGAGTGCCACGGCCAGGTGCATGGGGCCCGTATCGCAGCTCACCACTGCCCGTGAACCGGCAATGACCTCTTTGAGCTCGGGGATCGATGTCTTCCCCACCAGGTTGATGAGTGAATCATTGCCGAGAGAGGCGATGGTGCGCGCCATGTCGGCGTCCTCGGAACCACCGGTGAGCACGGACGCCAAGGAACGGCGCCGCATCAGGGCATCGGCGAGCGCAGCGAATCCCTCGGCGGTCCAGCGGTTGGCTGCCTTGGTGGCGCCTATGTTGAGCACCACGTAATCCCGGGGGATGTCGGCCGGAGGCTTCCCTGTGACGGGGATGTCCCACCGTATCTCCCCGGGGGCCGCGCCGAGGTATTGTGCGAACTCCAGGTACTGCCTGGCCATGTGGTCGCCGGGGTCACCGGCTGGTATCCGCTCGAAGGGCAGGACCCACGTGAACTCCTTGCACCGCGCCCGGTCGAATCCTATCTTCCTGTCGCTGCGGGATGCCACGCAGAAGAGCCCCGACTTGGCGATGCGCTGCAGGTCGAGGGTGATGTCGAACCGGCGGCTCCTAAAGTCCCTGAGAACTTCCAGCAGGACTTTTCGCCAATGTTTCTTGTCGAAGAGGATGGCGGTCTCGATGGCCGGATGACCGGACACGAGGGGGAGGCTCAACGGCTCCACGAGCCAGTGGATGCGTGCACCGAGCCGCTCTTTGAGCGTGATCGCCAGCGGCAGTGTGTTGATCACGTCGCCCATGGCGCCCAGCTTGATGAAAAGGATGTCCATAGTGCCTTCCTGTACGTACTGGTAGCCGTATAGCATTGATGGCGGGTGAAAAGGAAGTCCCCGGGCACCCGGGTTCCGCAACGCGGTTGATTCACCACGGGGCTTCATGGTATGCCAAACACGCTGTTAAAGGCATGCATGCTATGGGTGGAACGGGGTATGGCAGAGATACGTTCTTCTTCACACAGGGCGACCAACACCAGGGTCTTTGAACTCATCACCGCGCAGGACATCCGGTCGAAACGCATCTTGGACATCGGTGCGGGCAGGGGGTTCATGGTGCAGCTTTTGGGCAACCACGTCAGGTCCCTGGGCGGTGTCCCGTCAGAGGTCCTGAGTGCGTGCGACCTCTACCCGGAATATTTTGTCTATGACGAGGTCGTGTGCGAGAAGATGGAATTCGTCCACGTGCTTCCCTTTGCCGGTGGGTCGTTCGACGTGGTGTATGCCATCGAGGTCATCGAGCACCTCAGGAACCCTTATGACTTCATCAGCGAGATGCACCGGGTGGCGAAGCCGGGCGGTATGGCCATCGTCACGACACCCAACATCCTCAACCTCTCGTCGCGCCTGTCCTTCCTCTTCACCGGCTTCTACGAGATGTTCGGACCGCTCTCGCTGGACCCCCTCGATGCCCGGAGACAGTGGGGCCATATCATGCCCCTGTCCGCCTACTACCTCGCCCACGCCATGAGGATCGCGGGTTTCACCGGGATCGAATTTCATGCCGACCGGCTCAAGAGGTCGGCACTGGTTTTATCGCTTTTTCTCATGCCGCTCATGAAGCTCTTCTCGTTCCTCTACGGGACCAGAATCAGGAGAAAGAAGCCCGTTGTCTACCATGACAATGCGGACCTCATGAAGGCCATGGGCAGCTTGAAACTGTGCAGCTCGCGAAGCGTTGTCCTGTCAGGGAGAAAGTGAGAGATCGCTGAAATTTGTTTTGTGCACCTGTAGAACGGGGTAATAGACATCATATTCAAACATGTTCATATCATGCGGTGGATGGTTTGAGTATGGCTGATCGTGTGAATACGACTACATTCCGAAAGGACCTTGATCTATGAATTCCCGAATCCTCAAACCCATTGTTGGATGGGGTTCTCATGATTTTATAATGAGCATCTTTAATGGCTTTCGAAGAGGAACAGTTCTTGATGCGCCATGTGGACATGGTGCTCTTTCAGTACGTCTACGTGAACAAGGATTTTCTGTGTCCTGTTGTGATATAGATCCTGAGTTGATGCAGGCTGAGGGATTTGAGAACAGGAAGGTTGATCTCAACACAGGCAGGATTGATTACGATGACGGATCGTTCGATTATATCGCATGTGTGAATGGTCTTCATCGGTTATATAATATTGAAAACGCAGTGAAAGAGTTTTCGAGAGTTCTGAAAACGAATGGAAGGATAGTTATTAGTATCCCCAACTACACGAACATACTTAGAAGAATCAGATTTCTCATGACAGGAATCATTGGTCATAACATTATTAAATCAGAGTTCATACAGGTCAGCGACGCGCCTCAGGCACACTTCAGGAACCCTCTTACGATCCAGCAGATACACTTTACATTGTTGAAGTATGATTTTCATATTGAAGGGTTATCGCATGATAATCGCAAAGTCAGAACGATCCTGTTGTACCCGCTGGGTATACTCATTCGGGTACTATCTTCAATAGTATATTTTCGGAGATACTCCGATTATGGCATGAACCTGTCGAATGCATTGCCGGTCCTTCTAGGTGGACGCCATGTCTATGTTGTGGCTGTTAAGAAAAGCACCTGACCACAAACCTGCCATCATCCGCCACGCAGGGATCAGGTGGGAGGTTGATGAGAAGGCCGTCCCTTATGTTATGTCAAGAAAGGACTGGACGTTCGGCACACTCAGAAAAGAGTGTGCTGGCAAGATGATAAAAACAAAAGAGACGCGGCTCGTCTTCACAGAGAGAATTCTTCAAGAGGATGTTTTTATCAAGGCATTGTTTTTTGATCGGTTCAATGTCCGCTTGCGCAGCCTGTTTGGGCGGTGCCGCACCAGGAAGGAATGGGAGAACCATCATATAGCCCTGTCACGGGGTATCCCCACCATAAGACCGCTTGCTCTGGGAGAACTCAAGAAGGGTTTGCTCGTTCATGAAGCAGTGCTGTTGTTGGAGGGGAGAGTTGATCTCCTCAATATGAATCAGTGGAGGAGGATCAAAGGGAGGGAAAGAGATGACGGTCCTTCATTAGAACTGGCTTATTGCCTCGGAAGGCTGACTGCTCGCACACACCTGCAGGGCGTCTATCACAACGAGATCAGGCCTGACAATCTTCTTGTTGACGAGTCATTGGATGGGAGGATTCTGCTCGTAGACTGGAAACATGCATACCTAAGGAAGCATAATGTAAAGAACAACGTGGAGAACCTCATCCGTACAGATTCGCTCTTTGAACGTGACATGGCATTCAAACCCCCGAGCATCACTGAGAAGAAGGCTTTCATGCAGGGATATTTCGGTGAAATCAGTTCCTGTCATAAGGTATATGATGAGATCTTCTGTGCGGTGAAGAGGACACGTCCAGAGCTTGTGTGACCGGACTTCTCTCGGGAATGAGAATATGATACAGAAAGTGAACCTCCCCGTGGCGTGCCGTGGGGAGGTTCACTGCCAAGGACCAGATCACGATGGGAAAAGAAGATTGGAACACGTTGAGCGTCATTGTTCCTTGTTTTAATGAGGAGAAGAATATCGAGGCCTGCCTCGAAAGCGTCACCTGGGCCGGCGAGATTCTCGTGGTGGATTCCTACAGCACCGATGCGACACTCGACATCGCCCGCAGATATACCGACCGCATCCTTCAGCACGAATACCTCAACTCCGCTGCCCAGAAGAACTGGGCCATACCCCAGGCCGCACATGACTGGGTGCTCGTCGTGGACGCGGATGAACGGGTCACACCCGCGCTGAGGGACGAGGTCCTTGCCCTGCTCCGCCAGGGCCCGCCCCATGACGGCTACTGGATCAAAAGGAAGAATTTCCTCTTCGGCCGGGAGATACGGCATTCGGGGTGGGGCACGGACAGCGTGCTGAGGCTTTTCAGGAAGGACCGCGGCAGGTACCAGGACAAGCGGGTTCATGCCGAGGTCACCATCGAGCCGGCAGGAATGCTGCACAACCACCTCGAGCACCACAGCGTATCCTCCATCGGCGACTGGATAAGCAAGATCAACCGGTACTCCTCATGGAAAGCGCAGGACAAACACGAGAGGGGGATGGCCATTCCGGTGGTCCATCTCGTTCTTCGTCCCCCAATGCGGTTCTTCAAGGATTTCATCCTGCGCTTGGGGCTCCTGGACGGCTGGCGGGGATTCCTCATAGCTGCATTGAGCGCCTTTGCCGAGCTCGCCATGGCTGCCAAGGTTGTTCAGTTCCGCTACGAGAAAGATCGCACCCCCCGACGGGACCCATGAGGATCGTTCACATCAACCTCGAGCGATCCTGGCGCGGCGGAGAGCGGCAGGTCCTGTACCTCATGGAGGGCCTTCGGGGGCTTGGCCATGAGAGCCATCTGATTGCGCGTGTGAACGAAGGGTTTGTCTCCCGGGCCATGGATCGGGGATTCCCTGTCCATGTCATCTCAAAACCATACCTGTGTCGTGGCCGGCTCCTGTCCGGATTCGATGTCGTCCATGCCCACGAGACCAGGGGGCTCCAGGTGGCCGCGGCATGGAAGGTTCTGAACGGACGGCCGCTCATATTCACCCGGAGGGTTGACAACTCGCCCTCCCGCAATCCCCTCACGCGTCTCGTCTATGGGAGGATCGACCGCATGGGCGTGATTTCCAGGGTCATCAGCCGCGTCATGACAGCATGGGGCTTCGAGCCCGCACGCATCAGGGTGATCCCCAGTGCGGTGAAGACGGAGAGGATGGCTTCCGCGGATGCCGTATCACAGCTTAAGGCCCGGTTTGGTGCCAAGAGGGTTGTCGGCTGTGTGGCATCCCTGGAGTGGCGCAAGGATCACCATACCCTGCTCAGGGCCGCATCCATCATCCAGGGCCTTCGGGACGACGTGGCGTTTGTCCTGGTGGGTGACGGGGCGCTGAGGCCAGACCTCGAGAAGGAGGCACAACGGCTCGGCCTCAAGAACGTGGTTTTCGAAGGATATCAGGATGACCCGTATCCATACTACCTCCTTTTCGACCTGTTCGTGATGACCTCGAAGCAGGAGGGCCTGGGCAGTGCCATCCTGGATGCCTTCGCGCATGAAGTACCTGTGGTGGCCACTGATGCGGGGGGGATACCGGAGATCGTGAGGCATGGGGACACGGGCCTGCTGGTCGATACCGGCAATGCAGGCCAGGTGGCCCAGGCCGTTCTGCGGATGCTCGAAGATGAAGATCTCAGGCAGCGGTGCACCCATAACGCCCGGAAGCTCCTCGAGATGGGATATTCCATTGACGGCATGGCCAGGGCATACGAACGGATCTACCGGGAGGTCACGGTTCATGGCTGATACAGCCCGGCCGGTAATGCCTGAGTTGCTTGGGGACGTCACCCAGGATCATGCCAGGACCGGTACACCGTTGAGGCTGAGCCTTTCCATACCGGGTATCGGGGAAGTCCTCTGCTCGGACGTGTTCAGGGTCATCAGGGGAAAACGCATTGTGTGCCTCGGGAATGTCAGAGGCACGAAGGTCATCGTGAAGCTCTATTTCGCGCGCCGCAGGGCGTACCGCCACTGGAAGCGCAGCGAGAGCGGGTGCAGGGTTTTCATCGAGCGGGGCATTCCGGCTCCCAAGATTCTCTATTCTGGATATCTCAGGGGCCATGGTCTGTATGCCATCGTCATGGAATATCTCGAAGGCGGCACCAGGATTGACCGGGAGTTGGAGAAGACGAAAGATGCCCGCAGCAGGGTGGAGCTGCTGGGACGCCTTGTCCGGGAACTGGCCAGGCACCATGAGGCGGGTATTATCCAGAACGATGTGCACCTGGGCAATTTCATGGTCAGGGACCAGCGTGTCTATTCCCTCGACGGAGACCAGGTCGTGCGGTGCTGGGGCGCTCCCGGCAAAAAGCGGTCACTGGACAACCTGGTCAGGCTGCTCGCCAATCTCCCCGCAGGCCTGGATGCAGATCTGGACACATGCATCAGGTCCTATATGGAGGGACGGCGCTGGAGCATCTCGCCGGCTGGAGAGTCTTCCGTGAAGGAAATGGTTTATCGGGCTCGAAGGAAGGGCCTCTCGAGTTATCTGGGAAAGACCCTGAGATCGCGGGATCCTTTCCGGTCACAATCGAGCCCCGGGTTGTTCACCGTCTTCGACAAACGCCATACCGACCTGAACCTGGCGGATATCCTCGATGCTGCCGGTATACCGGTGAGGGCGCGGGGCGAACTCGGCAGGGCCGGGTACCTGGAGCGGACCTGTGGCACACAGAAGCTCCTGGAGCTCGCATCCCCCGGCCACGGACCGCTCGTGTGCAAAGCTCTCTTCAGGGCAGTGAGGACCTGGAGGTATGCCCTGGTGCTGAACAGGATAGGCGTGCAGGCACCGGTGCCGGTGGCCCTCGTGCTCAAGAAGAAGGCCCCGTGCATGTGGCAGTGTTCGGTCTTCTTCAGGACCGTGGAGGGTGTCGGGCTCATGGACGTTCTCCATGCACCGGAGACCTCCCGGGAAGGCTGTGATAGAATCTCGGCAGGGCTGACGGATACCTTCGCACGCATGTGCACGGCCGGTCTTTCTCCCATGGGGCTGATGCCCGACCATATCCTGATATCCGGCGAAAGGACGATCGTAGTGAATCCAGGGATTCTCAGGCGGCCCGTCATGTTCTCACGGGTCAGGCTGGCACGGGGGTTGCGGATGGCCACTTCCCGTTTTGGCTATGCGTGTGCAAAGAAAGGGCTCCCCGGTGAAGGGCCGGTATGACTTCGGCACGCATGACAGCCTTGACGGCCGGCCATAACTCGCATAGAGCTTTATGCAGACATTTCCTGGAGGTGCCTCGATGGAGGAGGGAACGGAGAGGACCAATGTTCGTGCGATAGCGGTAGTCCTCGTGATCATATTCCTGGGCGGCCTGTTCCTGGGTTATTATTTCTGGGGGTACCGCGAGCAGCAGCACCCCGACCACAAGGAGATGCTCAAGCAGACTATCAGCTATATCGCCACGCTCGAAGAGAAGAACCAGGAGCTCACTGCCAAGGTGGGAACCCTGGAGAACGAGGTCGCTTCCTTCAAGAAACAGCAGAGCACCCCCGTGGAGACCCAGGTGGCGGATCTCAGCGAGAAGCTCGCTGTCATCGAGAAGGAGAATGCGGACCTGAAGACCTCTGTGGCACAGAAGGAGGGTCTTGCTCAGGAAAATCAGCAGTTACGGCAGAGGGTACAGACCCTCGTCGAAGAGCTGAACACCTTGAGGCCGCCATCTGCCCCCGACGCCAGGCAGGGTTCCGGCGTTTCCGGGTACTGACGCGGATCAGGCGCCGATAACCTTTTCTATGAAGGTCCGGGCCAGCGTGGGGTCGAACTGACTCCCCGCGCATCGCATGATCTCCTCGATGGCCCGGTCGATGGGCAGCCCCTTCCGGTACGGCCTGTCCGAGGTCATGGCATCGTATGAGTCTGCCAGGGTTATGATGCGGGACAGCAGCGGAATGGCTTCCCCCGAGATCCCGGCAGGATATCCTTTTCCGTCGAACCGCTCGTGATGGTACCGTATGATCTCCGTCTCCCGGGCCATGGGCGGCAGCTGCTTCAGGATGTCGGCCCCGATATCCGGGTGCCTCTTGATGATGGTGAGTTCCTCGCCCGAGAGCATGTCCGGTTTCAGGAGTATGCTGTCAGGGATGCCGACCTTGCCGATGTCGTGGAGAGACGCGGCGATGTAGAGGACATCCTTCTCTTCATCCGACAGCCCGATGACGCTGGCAAGGGCCATGGAGAAATTGGTCACCCGTGTCGAATGCTGCGAGGTGTGCGGGTCGCGTGCATCGAGGATCTTGGCCATGCTCTTCAGGGTCGAGAGCATGTTCTCATAGAGGCCTTCGTACAGGGCCACATTCTCCATACGCTCGGCGGAGCGGTGGAGGAGGTAGAGGATCTTGCCCTCTTTCTCGTCGCCGAGCACGGAGTCCGTCCGGACATCGAGGGTTCCGAACACCTGGCCTTCTATCATGAGGGGGAACAATGTCTGGAATCGGCGGTCATCCTGCAGCTCGGAGACATCCGTCCTCACGATCTTGCCGTCTATGAGATCGCCGTGAATGATCTTGTCGTGGACGCCGTTGGCGTCTATGAGGGTCTCGGTCCTGCGGTTCACGGGGTAGAACTTCACCTGTGCGTTCCCCAGGATCTGCTTGGACACGTCCACTATGGCGCTCACCAGGTCCCTGATGCCCTTCAGGCTGATGATCTTCTCGGATATGGTCTGGAGCGAGGTGATCTCCTTGTTCTTGTCCTCCAGTTCACCCTTGAGGTTGTCGATGATGCGGTGGAGCTGCAGCGTATCGGAAAATTTCCTGTTTTGTTCCAGCAGGAGCTTCTCGCGTTTCATCTTGCCCAGCAGGAGCTGGATCTGATTCACCTTGAAGGGCTTGGAAAGAAAGTCCGATGCACCGCACTTCATGGCGTCGATGGCGATCTCCAGTGATGCATAGCCCGTGATCACGATGATGGGCAGGGAGACGTCCCTCGCCTTGATCTTCTTGATGAGCTCGAGACCCGTCATCTTGGGCATCATGATGTCCGTGAAGACACAGAGATAGGTCTTGGAGTCCAGCATGACAAGGGCTTCGGGCCCGTCGGGTGCCGTGTCGCAGCCGTATCCCAGGTCTTCTATGAGCTGCGCTATGGTCTCCCGTATACCGGGATCATCGTCGACGATGAGCACACGGTTGTCCATCAGACGATCCTCTTGAGTATCCTTCCCTTGTATTCGACGAATTCCTTTTCCGTAATGAGCCCATCGGACTTGAGCCGGCCGAGATACTCGATGGCTGAAAAGGCCTTGCTCATGTCGGATGCACCCTGAAGCGGCGGCATGATGGGGGGGAGCCCTGCGAAGGAATAGTCCTCGGCCGAGTTCCTCGTTATCGCCGCCTGGAGCTGTTCCACCTGTCTCTTGAGCTCCTTGATCTCCTCGATGAGATCCTGTCTCTGCCTGAGCCTGTTCACCACGATACGGATCTCTTCGATGTTGAAGGGTTTTTTTATAAACGAGAAGGCTCCCCGGTTCACCGCCTCGATGGCCGTGTCCAGGGAAGCATACCCGGTGATGATGACGAACGGAATACCGAACCCCTTCCTGTGAAGGGAGTCCAGGAGTTCGAGGCCTGTCATGCCGGGAAGCATGAGGTCGGAGATGATGATGTCGTATGGCTCAGCATCTATGACGTCAAGGACTTCTTCGGCAGTGTGGAACCTTCGTGTCCTGAGACCCTCCTCCTTGAGGATCTGTTCGATGAGGTCGAGTATTTCGTCTTCGTCGTCTACGATGGCAGCACTCTCTCTCGCCATGCTCTCCCTTATCGAACACGCAGTGCTGTAACTTTAGAAGATTCAGAAGGAGGAATGCTACTGAATGTGCCCTGAAATCGATTGGTTATGCTCCTGCAGGGATCTCGAGAAGGCATGGGTCCCGTTCCCACGGGCCACGAAGTAGAGGTAGTCCGTCCTGGCAGGCCACAGGGCGGCCCTGATAGACTCGATCCCAGGGCTGCATATGGGGCCGGGTGGGAGGCCATGATGGCGATAGGTATTGTACGGGCTTTCCCTGAGAAGATCCTTAGGGCTTATCTTCCGGCTGAACCCCTCGATGCCGTAGATTGCAGTGGGGTCTGACTGGAGGCGCATGTTCCTTTTCAGTCTGTTGTGAAACACCGATGAGATGACGGGCTTCTCGGTCTGAACGACAGCCTCCTTTTCGATGATGGAGGCCAGCGTGATTACTTCGGTCATCGATAAACCGAGTTCTTTTGCCCGCTGCTCCATCTCGGGTGTGTAGATCTTGTTGAAGCGGTCGATCATCTTGGCGATGATCTCCAGCGGGGTGATATGGGGGACGAGGAAATAGGTGTCCGGATAGAGGAAGCCCTCCATGGACGGTGCCTCGATTTTGAAGAATGTGGTGCTGGCAGGGTCCATGGCGCTCCTGATGAAGGACTGCCGGGAAAGGAGGCCGGTCTTCTCTACGAGGGTGCCGATCTGGAAGAGCGTGTATCCCTCCGGGACGGTTATCCTGTAGCGCTGGGTCATGCCCCTGAAGAGGATGTTCATGATATCGAGAGGATAATGGTTGCCCTCGAAGACATAGGAGCCTGCCTGAAGCCGCCGGGCCTTTCCGGTGAGCGTCGCGATGACCATGAAGGTATGCGCATCGGCGATGACGCCCCCCTCCTGGAGCTCCCGGGATATCTCCCAGGCGCTCTGCCCCGGTTCGATATCCGCGAGGACCGCCCTGGGGGGGGTGACGGCCGTAGTGAGGAAGGAACAGGTGTGTATAAAGAGCGCCAGGACGGCCAGGGAGGTTACGGTGATGACGAGGCGGGCAGACGACAGGCTCATGCACGCACCGAGTCGAGGTAGCCCTGGAGGATGATGCTGGCGGCTATCTTGTCCACGATGCCCTTGCGTTTTCTCCCCCTGACATTGAGGTTCATGAGCACGTCATGGGCTTCCGATGTGGAGAGCCGTTCGTCCCAGAAGATTACGGGAAGGCCGATCCTGAGCTCGAGTTCCCTTCCCCAGGCCATGGTCTCCTCACCCTTGAAGCCGAGGCTTCCATCCATGTTGTACGGGAGACCCACCACCACCCTTTCCACCTGGAATGACCTGGCGATCTGGATGATCTCCAGAAAGTGAGAATCATCGGGTTTCACATGGATCGTCTCTATGGGGTGCGCCATGCTCTGCCCCGGATCGCTCACGGCGATGCCGATCCTTTTGTTGCCGTAATCTACACCCAGGATGCGCATGGAGTCGACATACCTGCCGGGGGGGTTATCTCCAACGAAGCTCCTTTACCTCAACCTTGAAGGAGACTCCTTCTTGGGCGGATTTCCCGTAGAAGGCAATGGCAAAGGGGATCTCGCCGGCCGGCAGTACCGTTCCCGGAGATGCAGGATCCGAGGTGAGAAGGGCATCGATGTCCCTCTGGGGCTGCCTGGTGAATTCGCTGGTGTCAGGGATGATGCCCGCATAGGCAAGACGTGACTCGATGAGTGTTCCTGCCTGGTCATAGACCCTGGCCTCCACCATGACGGACTCCACCGGTTTGGGGGTTGTCTTCCTCAGACTGCCTTTGATCACCAGCACGTTACCCTCCTGTTCGTGGGCGAGGATCTCGTGGGACAGCGTGCCCTCGTCGATGACAAAGAAGGGGCCCTTTCCCACCGGGGCCAGGGGCTGCTCCTGCGTGGTTCCCTGGAAGAAGAGAAGCTTGTCCTTGAAGAGCCACAGCGAAGCCATGGCAATCACGAGCAGGCATATGACGAGGACGGCGACCTTCAGGTGGCTTCTTTTTTCCTCGGCTTCTTCGGGAACTGCCCCCTCGACCTCCAACTCCTCTTTAGATGCCGACCCGAGGAGTGAGTCGATCTCCCGTATGACGGTTTCAGTGGCGGCCTGCTCTTCGGCCGGAACTTCTTCGGGAGGAGGCTCCTCGCTCGGTGTCTCGACGATCTCCTGGTGTCCCTCCCCCAGGGGGGCCTCCGGTTCGGGTGCCGGTTCTGGGGCGGCCCTGGAGCTCAGGAGCATTTCGAACTCCCGGTCCAGGATGGCCTCGGGTTCGATGGAGTGCTCAAAGACATGGTGGCAGACGCTGCAGCGCATCCTGTAGGTTGTCCTGCCCGAATCATCCCGGGAGAATCTGAACTTGGAATGGCAGTTGGGACACTGTATGATCATCACTTCTGTGATCCTCCTGTCTCTGAAGGCTCGAGCACGTAGAGCTCCGGAAGAGTTCGATACTCTTCAGCGAAATCGAGACCATAGCCGACGACGAACCCATCCGTGATGCGGAAACCGTAATAATCGGGTGCTATGGAGGCCTCCCTCCGTACCGTCTTGTCGATCATCGTGCAGATCCTTACGGAAGCCGGTCCCTTATTCTCGAGGTGTTTCTTGAAGGCGCACAGGCTGTGTCCCGTGTCCATGATATCATCCACGATAAGGACGTGCCTGCCGGCGATGTCCTCATGGATGTCATCGATGATGCTCACATCACCCACGGGGCTGTCTCCATCTCCATAGCTGGACAGCCGTGCAAACTCGATCTTCATGGGGAGCCTAATGCTGCGGACGAGGTCCGCCATGAACATGAACCCCCCTTTGAGGATGCCGATCACAAAGAGCTCCTGACCCTTGTAAACCTGCGAGATCTCGTTGCCCAGTTCGGTCACCTTCCGGGCAATCTCGCTCGCGGTATAGAGCCTCTCCATGGTCTGCTCTATAACGTATCGTTTCTGGGGTGTCAACGTGCTGATACTGCTCGGGAAACGATATAGACTTCTGGTATCTGTTCGGTTATAATAAAAAAGTGGTATGAGGAAAAAAGAATTTTCCTTGTCGCTCGACCGGTGGTGCGACGTGCCATGGTTATGGAATCTTCAATGCGGAGGGCCCCCAGGATTATGAAGGAACAGAGAGCGCACAAAAGGGTCAGGGTCAACATGAAGGTCGCCTATCGCGACAGAGACAATACCCGCAGGATGGGCAGGGTGAATGATCTCAGCAGGGGCGGCATGTACGTGGACACCGGGTATGACCCGGAAGTCGACGGGTTTGTGATGGCGAGCCTCGATGCGGAGGAGTTCGGCAAGGTCATCTACGTGCAGGGGCGCGTAGTCCGGAAAACCCACAGGGGGATGGGTGTATCGTTCACCCGCACCGACGAGAAAGGTCTGGGCAATCTGTTGTCCTATCGTGGTGCGCCTTTCTGACAGGGCGGAAAGGGATGCGCCCTAATCCTTGCCCTTGATGACCGCTCCCTTCTCGATAAGTGCCTTGGACTCGACGACCAGGGCCATGGACGCATTGTCGAGTGACTGCAGCACGACCACGATGCCGATGGGCTCATAGAACACTGCCGGTGAACCCGCCGTCCCCGCACCATCGAGCTGCGTCTTGACGGCCACATTCAGGAGGGAGCCCTTGTCGATTCCCTGGTTTCTGCCTGCATCGAGAAAGATCAGGTCGTTCGTGCTGCTGCCCTGAATCCCGCCGTGATAATCGATGATTGAGGCCAAGATGCTCCCCGGCTCCGACAGGGTCAATGCGAGAGGCTTGATGGGTGCGATGTCGTCGAAGATGACGCTGCCCACCCGAGCCTCCTGGAGAGAATAGGTTACCAGGGCCTTGACGACATCACCCTGGACTTCCTGTACCCGGGCGGTCCCGGTAATACGGTAGAGGTATCCCGCAGATTCTCCGTCCTTGGTGATGTCCTGTACCTTGGACACTATCGTGATGACCTGGTCTTTCTTCAGGGCGGACGTGGTCTGCAGGATGATGTGGTCATTCTCTGAGATGAGGTCTCCGCCTTCGATTTTCTTGAAGATCTTTCCTGAACCGGTCAGGATGTTGGGGCTGTAGATGAAGGTTGAGTACTGCGGTGCCACCATGATGGATTTCTGCTTCACGGCGGCGGCCTCTTCAGGGGTGTAGATGGTCATCTGGCTCTCGCCGCCACGGTCCGGAGAAGGTATGATCTTGATGATGGTCTTCTCGCCGTCTTTTGTTATGACCACGATATCCCCGGGATAGATGAGGTGCGGGTTGGTGATGTCCTGGTTATTGGCCCACACCAGCGGCCACTGCCAGGGGGTGCTGAGGTACTTGATGGAGATGTCCCACAGGGTGTCGCCCGGTACCACGGTGTGTATTGTCTCCTCGGCATGGGATGGCACGGTGAAGGTAAAAAGAACAAAAAGGCCCATTAAGAAAATGATAGGCTTTTTCAAAGCGGGTCCTCCTTCGGTTCGTCGGTTAAGACAACGTATCATTGTTTCCTTGTATCGGAGAAGTCAAGGATATTCTTGAATCTTAGTTGCAACGACATGGTCTTTGGACTACAGTAACTATTATGTTACCGGGTGACGCGTACTCCCAGGCACACCTTTTTGTCGCGGCGGTTCGTGTCTTCGAGCACCTGCACCTCCAGCCCCCCTCCCTGAGAGGGTTGTCCGAGCTCCTCGAGGTATCCGAAGAGGAACTCTCGCTGATCTCCAGGAGGCTGGAGGATCAGGGTATCATCGGTGTCATCACGAGCGGCGGAGGCCACCGGTTTACGGTCAGGGACCATGCAAGGATCGAAGAAATCCCCCGATCCGTCGAAGCGCCCATGATGCAGGAGGAGATAACCCAGTTCAAGACCAGGCAGGAAACGCGCCTCAGGGACATCGAGGAGTCGCTGGCACGGAAGGGAGAAAAGAAAAGCATATACAGCGAACTGGAAAAGGCCCTGAAGGATCCCTCCCTGATGAAGAAGAAAAATCCGCTGGACTAGGAAGACCTGACTCCCTATTTTTTATCCGGGCCGGGATCGTCTTTGCAGGCGATGCGATCGTGCGCCTGCCGGTGAGGTTTCGAGCCTGATATTTCATATCGGATATCAAGGGGTTGATAGTTCCGGAACCCCTTGTGCTGCCAGCGTTTTTTCTCGGCCATTAAGGTCTTGTGTTTTACTGGCCTCTATTGTATAGGAACGCATCTTATCAAGGAATGTGGAACGACGGATGGGGGGAAGGAAACCATGTATAGCGTAGACGAAACCAAAAACGAGCACGAGAGCACCACTGAAGAGAAGGTGGATCTCGTCGAAACCAAGGCGGAGAATTCAGAGACCGAGAGCACCAACTTTGAGGCCCTCTACGAGGGCACGTTCGACAAGCGCATAACATCCGGTTCGCTGGTGTCAGGCACGGTCGTCCAGATCGGAACCGACTACATCATGATCGACATCGGAAGAAAGATAGACGGGCAAGCCCCCATCGGTGAGTTCATCGGCGAAGACGGTGCCATTACCTGTGCGGTAGGCCAGGAGGTCGAGGTCCTGGTCGAGAGCATGAACACCTCCAAGGGTATCATCAGGCTCAGCAAGGAAAAGGCGAAGAAACTCAAGATCTGGGACGACATCGTCAAGGCATCTCAGGAAAACACCTATCTCAGGGGCAAGGTCACGGAAAGGATCAAGGGCGGGCTCATCGTGGACATCGGTCTTCCTGCATTCCTGCCGAGTTCCCAGACCACGGTCAGTCCCGTGAGCGAATCCGATCTCGAGAACATGATCGGCCAGGAGATCGACGTATCCGTCATCAAGTTCAACCGGAAGAAGAACAATGTGGTGGTCAGCCACAGGGAGGTTCTTGAAAAGGAGCGGGAGGAGAACAAGAAGCACCTGCTCGCGACGCTGGCAAAGGGTGACGTGGTAACCGGCAGGGTCAAGAACATCATGAGCTATGGCGCTTTCGTGGATATCGGTGGCATAGACGGCCTGCTGCACATCACCGACATGTCCTGGGGCAAGCTCAAGGATCCCAAGGACAAGGTCTTGTCCGGCCAGGAAATCAGGGTCAAGGTGCTGGAGTTCGATCCCGTCACCGAGAAGATATCCCTGGGCCTCAAGCAGCTCACCCCCGATCCCTGGGAGGGTCTTGAATATCGCTATCCCATAGGCAAGAAGATCTCCGGCAGGGTGACCTCGGTGACCAACTACGGGGCCTTCGTGGAGGTCGAGGAAGGCGTCGAGGGGCTCGTCCACATCTCCGAGATGTTCTGGACCAAGCGCATGAGACACCCGTCCTCGGTGCTCAGTGAGGGACAGGACGTCGACGTGGTGGTCCTCGGGGTGGATCAGGCGAACCGCCGCATATCCCTCGGACTCAAGCAGACCATGCCGAATCCCTGGAGACAGATCCAGGATTACTATCCCGAGGGTGTCGTGGTGGACGCAACGGTGAAGAACGTGACCGACTTCGGATTGTTCGTGAGCATCGATGACACCATCGATGTCGACGGTCTCATCCATGTGTCCGATCTCACCTGGGATCCCAAGGTGAAGAACCCGAGGGAACTCTACAAGAAGGGTGATGTAATCAAGGCCAAGGTGCTGGCCATTGATCCGGAGAACGAGAAGTTCTCCCTCGGCGTCAAGCAGCTCCAGCCCGATCCGTGGCACCAGATAGCCATTGAGCACCCGGTTGGCAGCACCATCAGGGGCAAGGTAACCTCACTGACCGATTTCGGCGCCTTTGTGGAGATAAAGCCCGGCATTGAGGGCATGATCCACATATCCGAGGTGAGCAGCGACAAGATCGACGCGCTCTCCGATGTGCTTGAGGTCGGCCAGGAGGTGGAAGCCGTGGTCCTGAGGATAAGCCCCGAGAACAAGAAGATCGGGCTTTCCATAAAGGCCATCGAGGAGGGGCACCACCGCAAGGCCACCCCTGTTCAGGACAAGCAGTCCGACAAGGTTGGTACCAACCTCGGGGATCTCCTCAAGGGCCTCAGAGACGGCAAGAAGAGCTAGAAACCACAGTGACGTGATGAACGGGGGGATGCCTCAGAGAATGGGGTATCCCCCTCTGTCCATGAAGGACCGAGTATATGGACAAGCCGGGCGTTCTTCTATATACTCGTGGGCAGGTGGGGCGCAGCCGGCTCAGTTACCGTAATCCCGGGGATCACAGCCAATACATGCCATGAAACGAAGGACCAAGTGGATACTCTCTCTCCTGATAGCACTGGTGGCTGTGGGGTGGGGTGTCGATGCGGTCAGGACGTCAATGAAACCTGCGGTGGGGATTCTCGAGATAAACGGAATCATCACGGAATCCCTGCCCTATCTTGATACCATAAAGCAGTTCGAACAGGACGACAAGATCAAGGCCGTAGTCGTCCGGCTCGACAGTCCGGGGGGAAAGGTGGGCCCCTCCCAGGAAGTGTACGGCGCACTGCTGAGGCTGAAAAAGAAGAAGCCGCTGCTCGCATCCCTCGGTTCCCTCGGCGCATCGGGCGCCTACTATATCGCCTGCGCTACGGATACCGTCTATGCCCTGCCGGGGACCATGACAGGGAGTATCGGGGTCATCATGGAAATGTTCGATGCCAGCGAGGGTCTGAAGCGGATCGGGGTGACCCCCAACAGCATCACCGCCGGCACCCTGAAGGACGCCGGATCGCCGTTCAAACCCATGTCGGAGCAGGAACGCGCCTACTTCAAAGACCTGGTGGACGACGTGCACTCTCAGTTCATCGAGGCCGTCTCATCCGGGAGGAACATGGAGGTTGATGCGGTCCGCCGGCTGGCCGACGGCAGGGTGTTCACGGGCAGGCAGGCCAAGGGTGCGGGTCTCGTGGACCGGCTCGGAGGTCTCGATGAGGCCGTGGAGGATGCCCGGAAGAAGGCGCATATCGAAGGGGAGCCCCGCATAATTCGATCCGAAGGCACACGGGGTGTCTGGGATGCTATCAGGAGAATCATTCCATGGGACACCCGGCCGTTCCCTTTCAGGGGGGACCCGTCAGAGGGTCTGGGCATGGGGCGGCAGGTCCGTCTCGATTACAGCATACAGTAAGAGGAGCATGATCAGATGGAAAAGATTCTCGCGGAAGCCCTCACATTCGACGACGTTCTGCTGCTTCCGGCCAAGTCGGACGTACTGCCTGGCATGGTGGACCTCTCCACCTGGGTCACCAGGGGGATAAGGCTGAACATTCCGCTGCTGAGCGCCGCCATGGACACGGTCACCGAGGCGTCCACGGCCATCGCCATGGCCAGGGAAGGGGGTGTCGGTATAATTCACAAGAACATGTCGCCCGAGGCGCAGGCCGTGGAGGTGGACAAGGTCAAGAAGTCTGAAAGCGGCATGATCGTTGACCCCATCACCATGAGGCCCGACCAGACCATCGGCGAAGCCCTCAAGCTCATGATGCACTACCGGATCTCAGGGGTTCCCATAACCGTAGAAGGGAAGCTCATCGGCATCCTTACCAACCGGGACCTCCGGTTCGAGACCGATATGAACAAACCCATCGAACAGGCCATGACCCGGGAAAACCTGGTCACCGTCGAGGGCGGAATCAGTCTGGAAGACGCAAAGAAGCTGCTCCACCAGTACAAGATAGAGAAGCTCCCCGTGGTGGACAAGAAGTTCCATCTCAAGGGGCTGATCACCATCAAGGACATCGAGAAGGCCCAGAAGTACCCCAACTCGGCCAAGGATTCCCGGGGGAGGCTCCTGGTCGGTGCGGCAGTGGGGGTCATGCCTCATGACGAGCACCGGGTGCATACCCTCGTGAAGGCCTGCGTGGATGTGCTTGTGGTAGACACGGCCCATGGCCACAGCACGGGGGTGACCGACTCGGTCAGGTTTATCAAGGACCTGTACCCTGACGCCCAGGTGATTGCAGGCAACGTGGCCACGAAAGAGGCCACCGCAGATCTCATCAAGGCAGGGGCGGACGGCATCAAGGTGGGAATCGGCCCGGGATCCATATGTACAACACGGGTCGTGGCCGGTGTCGGGGTGCCCCAGATCACCGCCATCATGAACTGCGCCCAAGAGGCCAGGAAGCACGGGATACCCATCACGGCCGACGGAGGGGTGAAGTTCTCCGGAGACGTAACCAAGGGCATTGCGGCAGGGGCATCGTGTATCATGGTGGGTTCGCTCTTCGCAGGCACCGAGGAGGCGCCCGGTGAAAGGATCATCTATCAGGGCAGGACGTACAAGGCCTACCGGGGCATGGGGTCCGTGGAGGCCATGCGGTCGGGCTCCAAGGACCGGTATTTCCAGAGCGAGGTCACGGACTCGGAGAAGCTCGTTCCCGAGGGCATCGTCGGGCGCGTGCCGTACCGGGGACCGATATCCGAGAACGTATATCAGCTCCTTGGAGGACTCAGGGCGGGCATGGGCTATGCGGGCTGTCACAACATCGAGGAACTCCAGACCAAGGCAAGGATGATCAAGATTACCTCGGCCGGGCTGAAGGAGTCCCACGTCCATGACGTGATCATCGTGAAAGAGGCGCCGAACTACAAATTGGAGTATTAGGATCCAGATGGGATTCGTTCATCTCCACTGTCATACCCAGTACAGCCTCCTCGACGGGGCCATCCGCATCGATGACCTCGTCAGGGCCACGGTGGAATTCTCCCAGGAGGCGGTGGCCATAACGGACCACGGTGTCATGTATGGGGCCGTTGAGTTCTACGACAAGGCCATCAAGGCAGGTATCAAGCCCATCATCGGGAGCGAGGTCTACGTCGCCCCCACGGACATGGAGTGCAGGGAGGCCATCCCCGGCATGCCCAGACACTACCATCTCATCCTGCTGGCGCGCAACAACGAGGGCTATGCGAACCTCATGAAGCTGACCTCGCTGGCCCACACCAGGGGATTCTACTACAAACCGAGGATAGACAGACGGGCACTTGCCGAGTACGGCAAGGGGCTCATCGGATTGTCCGCCTGCCTCCAGGGAGAGATACCCTTCTGGCTCCTGAGGGGGGACGAGGCGAAGGCGGCCGAGGCCCTGGACTTCTACCGGAAGGCCCTCGGGGGTGCCTTCTACCTGGAGATCCAGCATAACGGCCTGCCCGACCAGGACATGGTCAACCCGCTCATCGTGGACCTGGCACGCCGGAGCGGTACCGCCGTAGTGGCCACCAACGACTGCCACTACCTGAAACCTGGAGATGCAAAGGCCCACGAGGTGCTCCTGTGCATCCAGACCCAGAACACCATCCATGACAAGGGGCGCATGACATTCGAGAGCGACCAGCTCTACCTCAAGGGGCCCGACGAGATGGCCCGGGATTTCCAGTGGGTTCCCGAAGCCCTCGCTCTGTCCGGCGAGATAGCTTCACTGTGCAACGTCGACATCCCCAAGGACAGATACTGCTTCCCCGTCTATCCCACAGGGAAAGACAGGAGCCTGGAAGAGATCATCGAAGAGAAGGCCTGGGCCGGACTCAAGGCGAGGATTGGAGAAACCGTCCCGGAGCACTACGCCGGAAGGCTCGCCGAAGAGCTCGAGATCATCAAGTCCATGGGTTTCTCGGGCTATTTCCTCATCGTTGCCGACTACATCCAGTATGCCAAGGACCACGGTATCCCGGTTGGCCCCGGCAGGGGCAGCGCAGCGGGTTCGCTCGCTGCCTACAGCCTGAGGATCACCGACATCGACCCCATCAGGTGGAACCTGCTGTTCGAACGGTTCCTCAACCCAGAACGCAGGAGCATGCCTGATATCGATGTGGATTTCTGCCAGAACCGCAGGGATGAGGTCATCGAGTACGTGAAGAACCGTTACGGTCCCGAGTACGTGAGCCAGATCACAACCTTCGGCAATATGAAGGCCAAGGCCGTCATCAGGGACGTCGGCCGGGTGCTCGGCATGAGCTATGCCGATGTGGACCGGATTGCCAAGCTCGTTCCGAACGACCTCAACATCACTCTCGAGCAGGCCATCAAGGCCGAACCGAGGCTGAAGGAGCTCATGGAGGGCGATCCGATGGTGGGCCGGCTCATCGAGATCGCCAGGGCCCTGGAAGGCCTGAGCAGGCATGCCTCGGTCCATGCCGGCGGGGTCATCATATCGGACGAACACCCCCTGACCGCCCATGTCCCTGTGTATGTCGACAAGAAGGGCATGCTCATCAGCCAGTACGACATGAAGCGCATCGAGCGCGTGGGCCTTATCAAGTTCGATATGCTGGGCCTCAAGACGCTCACCGTCATCGCAAAGGCCGTTGACATCCTGAGGTCCGAGGGAATCGACCTGGACATCTCGGCAATACCCCTCGACGACAGGCTCACCTACCAGCTCATCGGCGACGGCGACACATCGAGCGTGTTCCAGCTCGAAAGCTCGGGCATGAGAGGCATGCTCAGGCAGCTCAAGCCGGAGAAGTTCGAGGACATCATCGCTGCCGTGGCACTGTACCGGCCGGGACCCATGGACCTCATCCCATCCTATGTGGACCGGAGACACGGCAGGCAGGACATTGATTACCCCCATCCCCTCCTGGAGAAGATCCTGAAGGAGACCTACGGCATCATCGTCTACCAGGAGCAGGTCATGCAGATCGCCCAGGAGATGGCGGGCTACTCTCTGGGCAAGGCGGACCTTCTCAGGCGCGCCATGGGCAAGAAGATCCGCCAGGAGATGGCCACCCAGCGGGAGATCTTCATGGCGGGGGCCGTGGAGCGCGGCGTGGACAGGGACAAGGCCGGGGAGATCTTCGACCTCATGGAGAAGTTCGCCGATTATGGGTTCAACAAGTCCCATGCCGCGGCGTATGCACTGGTCGCCTATCAGACCGCATACCTCAAGGCCCACCACTTCAGGGAGTTCATGGCTGCGAACCTGACGCTCGACGTGAACAACACGGATAAAATCTCCCAGCATATCGCAGAGTGCCGGAAGAAAGGCGTTGCGGTCCTCAGCCCGGACATCAACGAGAGCAGTTTCGAGTTCGTGGTCACGGACGACGGCATCCGCTTCGGCCTGGGGGCCATCAAGAACCTGGGAAAGAACGCGGTGGATGCGATGCTCGAAGAACGTGAGAGGAACGGCCCCTTCACGGACATCGCCTCGTTCCTGGACAGGATCGCCCTGGCCAGGGTGAACCGCCGCGTCGTGGAGGCTCTCATCAAGGCCGGCGCCTTTGACCGGATCCATGCGAACCGCAGGGCCATGTTCGAGGTGCTGGAAACCCTCCTCGACCAGGCACAGCGGGCGGCACGCAGCAGGAACGATGCCCAGGGTTCCCTGTTCAGCCTGGAGGAGTTCGCCTCGGAAGACATCAGAAAGCCCTTCGTGCTTCCCGACATACCGGACTGGCCCGAGACGGAGCGCCTCAAGATGGAAAAGGACGGGATCGGGTTCTACCTGTCGGGACACCCGCTGCACAAGTATGCCGATCTCGTGAACAGGTATGCCACTGCGACAACCCTGAGCCTGAGGGAAGCACCGTCTCCCGTCGTGCTGGCCGGGGTCCTCACCGGTGTAGCCGTGACCAGGACCAAAAAGGGCGAGGCCATGGCCCGGTGTGTCCTGGAGGACCTCGACGGATCGGTGCAGGTTGTGTTCTTCCCCCAGGCGTATGGCAGGCACCAGGCGCTGGTGGCTTCGAACGAACCCGTCATCCTCAAGGCCCACCTCAAGGGTGACGAGGAGAACGGGGGTACCGAGGCGGAGAACGCTGTCCCTGAACTCATCGCGGAAGAGGTCTGGCCGCTGGACAGCGCGGACATGGCACTGGCGAAGCGCGTTCTGGTCAGGGTGACCGGCGGCCTGAGGCCGGACACGCTGAGGTCCATAAAGGAGACGGTCATGAACTGCAGAGGACCATGCTCCCTCTGCTTCGAGGTCGAGACCGACGAGGCGCTCGTCAACATCGATGCCGGCAAGGATTACATGGTTTTGCCGGCAAGGGAACTGCTGCAGCGCCTCTGTGAGATCCTCGGACCGAAAGGGGTCGTGCTTCAGTGAAATCCAAGGAGAAATTCACTGACATAGACAAGGCCCTCAAGGAGCTTCAGGATACCATCTCCAGGCTTAAGGGCATCGACACGGCCGAGATCGAACGGAAGGTGGACGTCTTCCGGAAAGAGCTCTACGAGGGTATCTCCCGGTGGGGGAGTGTGGAGCTGTCCCGTCACGCCGAGCGGCCTGGCATCGACGAGTTCATCGGGAGGATCTTCACCGGTTTCACCGAACTCAGGGGGGACCGCATCTATGAGGACGACCCCGCGGTCATCGGAGGTCCGGCCTTTCTCGATGATGTTCCCGTCATGGTGATCGGGCACAAGAAGCGCTCCGAGGGGAAGAAGGACTACATCCGCTTCCATTACGGCATGGCGAGTCCATCGGGGCACAACAAGGCAATAAGGCTCTACCGGCTCGCTGAAAAGTTCGGAAGGCCGATCGTTACCTTTGTCGACACCCCGGGGGCATACCCCGTGCCGGAGGCGGAAGACCGCGGCCAGGCCTTTTCCATCTCACGGTGCATCCAGGCCATAGCCAGTGTTCGCACGCCCGTGGTGGTCTGCATCATAGGGGAGGCAGGGTCCGGCGGGGCCCTGGCACTCGGGTTCGGTGACCGCATCATCATGCTCGAGAACGCCTTCTACAGCGCCATAAGCCCGGAGGGCTTCTCCTCCATCATCTACAAGGATGCCTCCAAGAAAGAAAAGGCGGCCGAGACCTTGAAGGGAAGCGGCAGGGACCTCTATGCCGCAGGCATCGTGGACTATCTCGTCAAGGAACCCGTGGGCGGAGCCCACAATGCCCCGGACCAGGTCATCGACGAGACCTCACGGGCCGTGCGCCAGTATGTCCAGGAACTCGTGAAGATACCCGTCGACGAGATCATGAAGGCGCGGGCAGCCTTCATCCAGCGGCTCATACCATCCGGCTGAGGGCATGGATCATTTTTCCTGCCCGAGGGGGAAGATTATTCCCGCTCAAGAACCGCATGCGGGATGCCGAGCGGGTGCAATGAGGATGGCATCAACCTTGCTTGCAGAGGGTCAGGAGGTCCGTATGAAGATTGATCCGAGCATGATCATCGGCGCAGTGGTTCCTGAGGCGGCCAGACCGGCTGCAGGATCCAGGGCGGCATTCGAGGATGTTCTCAAGGGGCTGGAAGGGGAGACCGCAGCCAGGACTGGAAAGGTCCCTGGCCAGTTCCAGCAGATGTCCATAAGCCCGCAGAAGATCACCGCGCTCAGTGCCAGCGAAGAGGCCCTAGACCTTCTGGACAGGTATTCCCGGTCCGTGAGCGACCCCCTGACGACCCTGAAAGGGTTCGCGCCTCTGGTGGACGAGATGGAGTCCATGAAGGCCAGGCTGGACGGCGCCGCATCGTTCCTGTCCGATGACGATCCCCTCAAGGGGATCATGACAGAGGTGTCTTCGGTTCTCTATGGTGAGGTGCTCCGATTCCGGAGGGGAGATCTGACCGGTTGATATGGCAGTCCTCGCAGCGCTTGTCGGCCTCTTCATAGGAAGCTTCCTCAATGTCTGCATCTACAGGATCCCCCGCAACGAATCCATAGTCTGGCCCGGATCGCGCTGCACGAAGTGCGGGAATCCAATCAGGTATCACGACAACATCCCTGTGATCAGCTATCTCGTTCTCAGGGGGAAATGTCGGTTCTGTTCGGAGCCCATTTCCGTGCGGTACCCGGTGGTGGAGCTCATCAGCGCCCTGCTGGCAGTGAGCCTGCTGTACCGTTTCGGGCCCACCCTGTCCTTCGTGATATACTACGCGTGGGCCTGCGTCCTGCTCGTCATCACCTTCATAGACCTGGACTTCCAGATCATCCCTGACCGGTTCACCCTCGGGGGCATCGTAACGGGTCTGCCCCTCGTATACTTTCTGCCCGTGTCGTACAAGGACGCGCTCATCGGCCTCGTCCTCGGCGGAGGTCTTCTTCTGGTCATCATCTACGGCTATTACTTCATGACCAGGAAGGAGGGCATGGGTGGCGGCGATGTGAAGCTGCTCGCCATGATCGGTGTCTTCACCGGCTGGCAGGGTGTTCTCTTTACGGTGTTCGCTTCTTCCCTCATCGGTACCCTGGTCGGCCTCCCCTGGGCCTACCTGAACAAGGGTCCCGAGGGGACGTTGAAGGCCGCCATACCCTTCGGCCCGTTCCTGGCACTGGGGGCCCTCATCTATGTGCTCTGGGGCGCGTATCTCATAGACTGGTATTTCGGGTTCCTCGGGTGAGGGATACTCTCCCCTGGCCGTGGGAGAAAAAGACCTTACCTCCTCAATGAGAGCATCTCCCGCTACCAAAGAATCTTTTCAATGAGCGAGATGCTCTCATTGAGGAGGCCAAGGGTTCCCCCGTTTATGAACATGCATCGAGACTTTCGACAGGCAAGACCCACAAACCGTCCCGGGCCTTCAATTCCCCCGATACGCAATGCAGGATATCTCCACCAGCACGTCCCGCGGCAGACGAGCGACCTGCACGGCCGCACGAGCTGGCTTGGTGTCGCCCAAGAACGATGCTGCATACACCTCGTTCATGACGGCGAAGTCGTTCATGTCACTCAGATAGACCTCTGCCTTCACGACATCTTTCGTGGACAACCCGGCCGTTACAAGGATGGCACGGAGGTTGTTCAGAACCTGCGCGGTCTGCTCCCTGATGCCCCCCTCCACGATGTTTCCCGTACGGGGATCCATGCCGATCTGACCTGAGACGAACGTGAAATCCCCTGCGGAGACGGCCTGGGAGTAGGGACCGATGGCCTTGGGCGCATCATCGGAATGGACGGGCTTGATCCTTGATACGGGCATGATACCCTCCTTTTGACAAAAAGAACGAGCGCTCGTTATTGTAGCTTGCGTTTACCCTGTCTATTGATTATGGTGAAGGGAAGATCTACCGTCAAGGAGATGATAGTGGAAAGACTCGCACACCTTCTGTCACCGACTGCCATTAAAGGGATGGAACTGGCGAACCGGGTGGTCATGCCCCCCATGGGGACCAGCCTGGGGAACAGGGACGCCACCGTCAGCGACAAGCTGCTCGCGTATATGGGCCGGAGAGCACAGGCCCGGCCCGGTCTCATCATATCCGAGATAGCCGCGGTCCACGAATCGGGCTCGCTCATCAACACCGAGCTCGGGATCTATGACGACCGGTTCATCCCCGGCCTGAAGAGACTGTCGGACACGATTCATGCGGGGGGTGCACGGGCCGGCATCCAGCTTCACCATGGCGGCCGGGAGTGCTTCTTCCTCCTGAACGAGGGAAGGGCTATGGGCCCTTCCGCGGAGCCTTCCCTGATCTATGGCATGCCGCCGAAAGAAATGTCCCTGGACGACATGCGGATCATCCGGGAATCCTTTGCCGCGGCCGCAGTACGTGCACGGGAGGCCGGGTTCGACATGGTGGAGATCCACGGTGCCCACGGGTACCTGCTCTGTCAGTTCCTTTCACCCATTGCCAACAGACGCACGGACGAATACGGGTCGACCATGAAGAACCGGGCGCGGTTCGTCGTCGAGGTCATCGAAGAGGTGCGCAGGCGCGTGGGGAACGAGTTCCCCGTTTCCCTGCGCCTTTCCATAGATGAGAGCATCAGGGGAGGATACACCGAGGAGGACATGCTCACGGTCATCCCCGACTTCGTGCGGGCCGGAGCGGATGTCATCCATGCATCGCTCGGCACCTACGGGACCCCGGGGGGCATCACGAGTGCACCCGTGGAGTTCGAGCCCGGGTTCAATGCCTTCAGGGCCAGAAAGGTCAAGGAGGTCGTGGACGTCCCGGTCATCGCCGTGGGCCGTTTTACCGATCTGTCCGTTGCCGACGCGGTCATCGGCCGGAAAGATGCCGATCTCGTATCCTTCGGCAGGCAGTTCCTTGCCGACCCCGATTTTCTCGTGAAGGCCCGTGATGGAAGGTTCGAAGATATCCGTACCTGTATCGCCTGCAACCAGGGATGTATCGAGCGGCTCATGTTCGAGGGAAAGACCGTGCGCTGCGCCATAAACCCTGAGACCGGCCAGGAGACGATCTACCCGAAGGAACGCGTGGCGCGTCCCCGCAGGGTGTGGGTGGCCGGGGCAGGGCCTGCAGGGCTCACCGCGGCCTATGAGGCATCCCGGCTCGGGCATGAGGTCACGGTCTTCGAAAAGGAGGCAGATGCAGGTGGACAGCTGCTCTATGCCGCCAGACCCCCGTTCAAGCAGGTCTACGGCTCCTGGATAACGTGGCTCGAGGGCCAGGTACGGCGTTCCGGCGTCGACGTCCGCACCGGTGTGACACTGGACGCCGAGACCATCGAGCGGGGCAGCCCCGATTTCGTCGTCATCGCAACGGGAGGAGAAAAGATCGTGCCCGGCATAGCGGGCATCAACCTTCCCCATGTTCACGACGCATGGGAGATACTCGACGGGACGGTCCCCCCGGGCGTGAACGTTCTCGTCATCGGGGGCGGTCTCATCGGTATGGAGACAGCCGACTATCTCTGCTCGAAGGTGACGACCCTCACCGTGGTCGAGGCCTTGAAGCACTCACCGGTGTCCAAGCTCACCTCCCACGGCTACATGCTCCACCGCAGGTTGAGGGATGCCGGTTGTGCCCTCGTCTTCGGCGGGGCGGTCACCATGATCGGGAATGATTTTGTGTCCATCGACGTCAAAGGTGAAGAACGCAGGATTTCACCGGTAGACCAGGTGGTCGTTGCCGTAGGCCTTTCCCCGAGGCAGGAACTCGACGGCATCTGCGAGAGACTCGGCATTCCCCATGCTCTGGCAGGAGATGCCGTCCAGCCGCGTCGCATCATCGAGGCCACCGAGGAAGGGGCCCTGGCCGCCTGGAAGATCTGATCCGGGTCCCACCCGGTGCAGAAACCCATGCCTGAGGACCTCACCAGCGACCCGGTGCTGACCGGGCCGCTTCATTATTAAGACTTTCTCGACCTCCGAACTTCTGCTAAGCTAATCGGGTTTCCTGTTGGGAATGAGAATGGGAGCCGCCAAAGGAGCAGCACAGATGAAATCCGTATTCATATATACGTCGGTATTCGACACCTACAGCCTGAGTTCAGACCATCCCTTCAAACCCTTCAAGGCCACCATGGTCTATGAGCTCTGCTACCGATACGGCCTCTTTGACCATCCCTGGATCACGGTGTTCGAGCCCAAACCCTCAGAAGAGGGGGTCATGGCCTCGTATCACGCCCAGGAATATATCGATGCCCTCAAGTCGTGCAACAGCGGATACTTCGACTTCACCATGCTCCATTACGGCCTCGGAACCGGTGACAATCCGATATTCAAGGGGGTCTTCGACTTCTCCCTGCTCGTGCTGGGAGCAACCATGGCGGGGACCCAGTTCATCCTCGACAACGAGGCGGACACGGTGTTCAGCCCTGTCGGAGGGCTTCACCACGGCGGGTACGGGCATGCCGAAGGGTTCTGCTATGTGAACGACATCGTGATCGCCATCAAGCGTATGCTGGAACACGGATACAAGAGAATACTCTATGTCGATATCGACGCGCACCACGGAAACGGTGTGCAGGACGCCTTCTACGACACCGATGAGGTCCTTTTCCTGTCGATTCACCAGAACGGAGAGACCATCTACCCCGGTACCGGGTTCGAGACCGAGATCGGCGAAGGGAAGGGGAAGGGCTTCACCGTGAATCTGCCCCTGCCCGAATACACGGATGACGAGGTGTACGTCAGGGCATTCGGGGAGATCTTCCCGCCCCTGGTGGAGGCGTACCGGCCTGAGTGCATTGTGGCGCAGATAGGCCTCGACACCCTCAAGCGGGATCCGCTGACGAACCTGAGGCTCACCAACAACGGCTACTGTGCGGTCGTGGAGGAGATACGGAAAGGCTGCCCGAAGATCCTTGCACTGGGCGGTGGCGGTTACAGCGTGCCGGACGTGGTACGGGGGTGGACCCTGGCCTGGGCGATCCTGAACGGGATCAAGCCCGTTGACCATTTCATCGGGAGTGTGGGCGGCGGCGTCTATGGTCATGGCCAGGGTTTCGACCAGCTCTACGACCAGCCTCACCGGGTATCGGATGCCCTGAAGAAGTCAGTGGACATCTATGTCGACAATAAGATAGCCTACATCAGGGAGCATGTATTCCCCGTTCTCGGCATACGTTCCTGACGGCGCCGGGAGGGGTTTCCGATGGGGAAGTTTCAATCCATACGACTATCGAGGTGATATCATGGCAGATGAAAAGAAAGAGGAAAAGAAGAGCTACACCTTTCTGGACAAGCGGGGGGTAGACCATGATGAGCCAGCGCCCCAGAAGGATCTGAAGGGGTCCGGGGCCGAACGGAAGCCGGAACCCCAGCCGAGCCCGGACCCCGGGCCGACCGAATCCCAGACCCGAAGGGGGGTGCCTCTTTCCATCGATTTCACCACCCTCATCATGAGCTTTGCCAGTGCCGCCATGATCAGCATGGGCAGGGTCGAGGACCCCGCAACAGGCGCTGTCCAGAAGAATCTCGCCGTTGCCCAGCAGAACATCGACATCATCACCCTCCTTCACGAGAAGACCAGGGGGAATCTCACTGCCGAGGAGGAACGCCTCATGGACCAGATCCTCTACGAACTCAGGATGGTCTTCGTCGAGGCCATGAAGGAAGAGCGATGACAGAGAAGAGGAGGTACGGATTCTACGGCATCCTGATCATGGTGGCGGTGTGCTCGGCGCTGGCCGGAATTTTCATCGCATCGACCCTCGGTCTGAATCCGGTCAGCGAGGCAAACCCGTTCTGGAAGGAGGCGGCATCGCCGGCCAGGGGAAAGGTCCCTCTGCCAGGATTCTCGTCCCTGGCCAGGGAGGTCACGCCGACGGTCGTGAACATCCGGACCACCAGGAGCATGTCGGGCAGCGGCATGGAGCAGCGTTTCGAGCCGCCTCCCGGCTATGACGAGTGGTTCGATGAATTCTTCAAGAAGTTCTTCAACAACAGGCCAGGCCAGGACCTCCAGCAGCGCAGCCTGGGCTCGGGATTCATCATCTCTCCGGACGGATTCGTGCTCACGAACAACCATGTCATCTCCGGAGCGGACGAGATATTCGTTTCACTGGCGGACAAGGAAGAGTTCACGGCCACACGGGTCGGGACCGACGACAAGACCGACATAGCGCTCATCAAGATCGAGTCCGAAAAGCGGGATTTCCCTGTGGCCGTGCTCGGCGATTCCGATGCCCTGGAGATCGGGGAGTGGGTCGTTGCCCTGGGCAATCCCTTCGGCTTCGGTCACACCCTCACCCAGGGGATCGTTTCCGCCAAGTCGCGGGTCATCGGTGCCGGACCCTATGACAACTTCATCCAGACCGATGCGGCCATCAACCCGGGAAACTCTGGCGGCCCGCTCATCAACATGCAGGGCCAGGTCATAGGGATCAACACCGCCATCGTGGCAACGGGCCAGGGTCTGGGTTTCGCCACGCCCATCAATATGGCCAAGGACATCCTCCGCGAGCTCAAGGACACCGGAGAGGTGGCTCGGGGCTGGCTCGGGGTGGCCATCCAGGAGGTGACCCCAGAGATAGCGCGCGCCGTGGGCCTGAAGGAACACAGGGGCGCCATGGTCACGAGTGTATACGCGGGGGATCCTGCGGACAAGGCCGGTATCAGGCCGGGTGACATCATTCTCAGGATCGACGGACAGGACATCGCCGACACACGGGCCCTGACGAGGATAATCGGCAGTCTGAAGCCCGAGTCCGCAGTGAAGGTCACCGTCTTCAGGGACGGCCGTTCACGGAGTCTCACCGCAGTCCTGCAGAAGAGGACGGACGATCACGTGGCAAAACTCGACAGGAGTCCCCGGAAGGAAGAAGGGGCAAAGGATCCCCTCGGCCTGACCGTGGTGAACATCACGCCCCAGGTCCAGAGGGAGTTCAACATACCGGAGCCTGCAGGTGTCCTGGTGACCGATATCGACCCCAAGGGAAGCGCCGCAGGGAGCCAGATCCAGAAGATGGACATCATCCGCGAGGTCGACCGGAAAGAGGTGAATACCGTCGAGCACTATCTGGCCGCGCTGTCCGCCAGGAAGAAGGGTCAGGCCGTTCTGCTCCTGGTTATCAGGGGATCGAGACCCCTGTATGTGGCCGTGGACGTCAAGTGAAGGTATTCTCTCCGGCCAAGATCAACCTCTATCTCGAAGTCGTTGGCAGGCGTCCTGACGGCTACCATGAATTGCGTACCATCATGGTGCCGCTGTCCTTCGGAGACGACGTCTTTCTCGAGTGCGCCCGCTCAGGAATCAGCATCGATGCCCGGGACTGCGGATGCTCAGAGGACAGGAACCTTGCATACCGTGCCGCCAGGCTCTTCTTTGAGAGGACAGGAAGACAAGGCGGCATATCCATCAGCATCACCAAGAGGATCCCCGTCGGGGCCGGCCTTGGAGGAGGCAGCAGCAATGCGGCGAGTGTTCTTCTTGGTCTGAACAGGCTCTTCAAGGCAGGGATGAGCACCGAAGAACTCGCCGCCATGGCCGGCCACCTGGGTGCCGACTGCCCCTTCTTCGTCTATCGCAGGCCCATGCTCCTGGGTTCCCGAGGTGATGTGCCCCTGATGGAGGTTGAGCTTCAGGACAGGTCCTATCTCATCGTCGTACCGCCGCTGAATGTGTCCACTGCCCTCGTCTTTTCAAAATTGCGCTTGCCATTGATGCGCGAAGGGGGTAGAATTAAAATAGAAAATATTAGCGACAGTTGCATTGAGCCGGAGCACTGGGTTGAGAATGACCTGGAATCTGTGGCGTGTAGTATTTATCCCGAGCTTACTGGAATAAAGGGGGAGCTTCTCAGTTCGGGGGCGCTGAAAGCCGGAATGTCGGGTAGCGGATCGGCTTTCTTCGGGATCTATGCATCACAAGCTCACCTGTTGACTGCAATGAGCCGCCTCACACGGCATGAAGGGTATGGATACATACCCACAACGAGATTGACGGGGGATATGTATGGAGATTACAGAGGTCAAGGTGTTTCCGGTCAAGGATAACGACAAGCTCAAGGCATATGCTTCGATCGTTTTCGACGACTGTTTCGTTATCCGCGATCTGCGGGTCATCAGCGGGACAACAGGACTGTTCGTTGCCATGCCCTCCCGAAAGAGGAAGGATGGTTCGTTTCGGGACACTGCCCACCCCCTGAACATGGAGACGAGGGACAAGATAGAGAAGTCCATTCTCGAGAGCTATAAACAAAAGATTGCCAACGAAGTCTAATTCTACTATAGTGCGCTCCCGGTAACCGGATGGCTTCCACGGGGTACTGGGATGTCGTCTAATGGCAGGACACGAGATTTTGGATCTCGTTATGGAGGTTCGAATCCTCCCGTCCCAGCCATATTCAACACCGTGCAACTACCTGCGCGAATGAGTTCGCACTGAATCCCGGTAACCGAACATACGAACAGGGAAGGTCCTATGAACTCGAGTATCTGTATCCTTGCAGGAAACTCCAACAGACCGCTCACCGAGAACATCTGCAAGATCCTCGGATGTCAGCTGGGCAGCGGTGATGTGAAGCATTTTTCCGACGGTGAGACCTCGGTTGACATCCACGAGAGTATCAGGGGCAAGGACATCTTCATCGTCCAGTCCACCTGTTCGCCCACCAACGAACACCTCATGGAGCTCCTGGTCATGCTCGACGCGACCAAGCGCGCCTCGGCAAAAAGGGTCACCGCGGTCATCCCTTACTTCGGCTATGCCCGCCAGGACCGGAAGGCCTCACCCAGGGCCCCCATCACGGCAAAGCTCATCGCCAACCTGCTCACCGTGGCAGGAGCCGACCGTGTGCTCACCATGGACCTCCATGCCGGACAGATCCAGGGATTCTTCGATATCCCGGTGGACAACCTTTACGCCAAACCCGTCATGATCCAGTACATCCGTGACCGCTTTCCCGAGGACCTGTGCATCGTGGCCCCCGATGCCGGAGGCGTCGAAAGGGCCCGGGCCTATGCGAAACCGTTCAAGGCTGATCTTGCCATCATCGACAAGAGGCGCGAGCGGGCCAACGAGTCCAACGTCATGCACATCATCGGAGACGTGAAGGGCAAGATATGCCTCATCGTGGATGACATCGTGGACACGGCCGGGACATTGACCAACGGGGCGATGGCGCTTCTCGAGAACGGAGCGAGGAAGGTCGCCTCATGCTGCACCCATGGTGTGCTCTCCGGCCCGGCGATCAGCCGCCTCATGGAATCCGGCATCGAGGAGCTCATCATTACCGACACCATCCCGCTGGGCGAGAAGGCAAAGGCCTGCGGCAAGATCACGGTGCTCACCGTCGCTCCCCTGCTGGCCGAGGCCATCAAGCGCATCTATACCGGGGCATCGGTCAGTGAGCTGTTCCTCTAGCAACTGACCATCTCCGGCCTGTACTGCAGAGCCTCCGCCACATGCTCTTCCCTGATGTCCTGGCTTTCCTCGAGGTCTGCGATGGTGCGGGCCACCTTGATCACGCGTGTCAGGGCCCGCATGCTCAGCGCGTATCGTTTCACGGCGGCCACGAGCATCATCTTGATGGGCGAGGTCAGTCCGCAGACCTTTTCCAGGGAGTTGTCCGGAATCCTGGCGTTTACAAAGCCCCTGCCCAGCTGGATTGACCGCGTGGCGGCAACTCTGTCGCGGGCCGCGCTCGACGATGAGCCGCTCTTGGGTCCCAGCACCTCGTCAGCCTCCACCGGGTCTATCCAGAGGTGGATATCGATGCGGTCCAGCAGCGGGCCCGAGACCCGAGCGCGGTACTTCGCCACGTGCAGCGGCGTACATTCACATGGCCTCGAGGGATGGCCGAGGAACCCGCACGGACAGGGGTTCAGGGCGGCCACGAGCTGGAAGTTGGCCGGGAAGGTGAACGAGGAACTCGCCCGGGAAACGGTCACGCGCCCGTCCTCGAGGGGCTGGCGCAGGGCCTCAAGGGCGCTTCGCCTGAACTCCGGCATTTCGTCGAGGAACAGCACCCCGTTGTGGGCCAGGCTGACCTCTCCCGGTGCAGGGACGGTCCCCCCGCCGATGAGACCGGCGTCCGAGATGGTATGGTGGGGCGACCTGAAGGGGCGCTTGAGGACGATCTCGTTCTTGCCCAGTCTCCCGGCCGCGGAATAGATGGACGTGCACTCGAGGATCTCGCTGTGGGCAAGGGGCGGGAGGATCGAAGGAAGCCTCTTGGCCAGCATGGACTTTCCCGCCCCGGGCGGACCCACGAACAGGAGGTTGTGAGACCCGGCCGCGGCGATCTCGAGACCCCGTTTGCCCATCGCCTGACCGCTCACCTCCGAGAGGTCGGGCAGTGAGGGTTCCATGGCCGGGTAGTGTGCGGCTGAACCGTTCCAGCAGATCACCTTCTCCCCTCTGAGGAAGGAGAAGACGTCCATGAGGCTGCGAACCGGGAAGACGTCAACACCTGCCAGGTTGGCCTCGTGAGCGTTCTGCTCCGGACATACGATGCCTCTGAAGCCCTGACTCCTTGCAAGGAATGCCGCTGAGATAACGCCCCTGACTGGCCTGACGCCTCCGTCGAGGCCCAGCTCCCCGACAAAGAGATAGTCCGGCACGGACCCCTTCGGCACCATGCCCAGCGCGGCCAGGATGGCCACGGCCACGGGCAGGTCGAAGGTGCCGCCTTCCTTCCGTACATCGGCGGGGGCGAGGTTCACGGTGATGCGCCTGGGCGGGAAATCGAGGCCCGAATTGAGAATGGCCGACCTTACCCGCTCCCTGCTCTCCTTTACCACGGAATCGGGCAGACCGACGATGGCGATGCTCGGCAGACCTCCCTGGATATCAGCTTCCACAACCACACCAAGCGCATCAGTCCCCCACAGGGTGGCTGAGTGCACGCTTGCAATCATTACCATGCCATTGTACCAGATTCATACGCTTCCGTTCAAGCCGCGAGTGGGGGGATGCACGTGTAAAGGGCGGGCCATGATAGCCCGCCCTCGGTGAATGCGCAAAGTCTTGATCAGGGGGCCGGGTTGTGGAGCTGTTCCGGCCAACAGGGTCATTCGTCACAGCCCTGCGAAACTCCACCACGCCTTGCCTCGCCGTGCCTGCCATGCCACGGTCCGCTCTGCCCGGCCTTCACGCACCTGACCTGAAAAGGCCTCTGCGCATCCGTATGCTGTATAATAGTCACGGCAAACCGATTGTCAAGGGGACGGCATAGAAAGTGTCAAGACTCGTTAGAAATGTCCCCCTGTTAAACTCGTTAAAAATGTCCCCTTTGTATATCCCCATCTGAGCACCATATGTCAGTGATGAGAGGGACCAAGCCCTATCCGTAGGATAGGGCCGCCG